>JADMIO011319514.1_pt1 | contig 66116 bp, 62 predicted proteins | sample 8958161 | NCBI WGS metagenome assembly JADMIO01 (sample SAMN16585339, study PRJNA669376) | soil metagenome | isolation source: Crop rotation soil | place: USA: Cullars Rotation, Alabama | collected 2011 | reverse complement strand
GATTTAATCGCAGCGACGCCGATACCCGACGGCCCGCAAGGCCGTGGCTACAACGTCTCGCCCTACCAAAATAATGAGCGGTCTGCGACCGCTTTGGTTTATTATCATTGCCGCGGGGCAGGCAATTTGTTAACTGAGTTTCAATGAAATTTCGCGTGCGCGTCTCTCTGACGCGCCTTTTCTTATTGGTTGTTTTACTTTCCTTCTCGTCAACAGATCTGTTCGGCCAAAGCGTCAGCGGGTATGTGCTGGGAAAGATTCAAAATTTTCGGCAGACCAGCATAGCCGCGCCGGTTGTTGATACTGCACAGCCATTCCAATTTGGCGCGATCCTGACGCCTGGCACTGCCACCATCAACAGCGCGACACTAACGTTCAGCGGTACTGCTAGTCCACGTACTTTTACGGATCAGGGTGGGGTATTTACCATTTTAGATACCTTTACGACTCAAGGCCAGTTGGACGCAGCATATTCGATTGGTAATTACACCGTAAACGTCAATACCAGCGTCGGTGATTTATCGAGTAGCGTTTTTCTTTTGCCTTTGAGTTATCCTGTCACGGCGCCGTTAACTGTTCCGACAAATGATTGGCAAAATGGTGCCATCGTGATTGATCCTTCAGTCGATTACATCGTCACGTGGGGACCGTTTTCAAATGCGAATTCGACGGATGTGATTCAGTTTGCGGTTCGCAATTCCGTTGTTATTCCGCCTCCGTTAGCGGCGACTGAGACATCGTTTACCATACCGGCTGGTAGCCTCACACCGAACACTGATTACAGCTGTGACCTGGCATTTGTTAGGGTAGCAGGCGCTAACACTGGTGGCACAGATATAGGGCCCGGTTTTGCCACCCTAGCGAAGGATACGGGCTTTATGATTCACACCACGGCAGGCAAAGGCACGCCGACACCTACGCCAGTTCCTACCGCGACTGCTACACCGAGCGCAACTGGAACGCCTTCCGCCACTGCCACTGCCACTCCCAGTCCCACTGCATCGCCCGAACCAACTGCATCGCCAACTCCCACCAACACTCCCGTCCCGAGTCCAACTCCCTCGGGAACGCCAGGCCCAACACCAACCGCTACCGCAACAGTGACACCGGTGCCGACACCCACTGCCTCGCCATCGGTTACACCAACTGCTTCACCGACCCCAACTCCAGGCGCTATACCGGGTCGCGCGCTCAACATTTCAACACGTCTTCAAGTCGAGACGGGCAACAATATCTTGATCGGAGGATTCATCGTTACGACGGAGGCCGCATCTAAAAGCACTGTTCCGAATGGTGCTGTGGCGAAGGAAGTCGCTATTCGTGGCATTGGTCCGTCGCTTGGAGCTTTTGGAGTAACTAATCCGCTCGCGAACCCGACCCTTCAATTAGCGAACATGGATGGCGTCATCAGCACAAATGACAACTGGCAGGATAATGCTAACCAAGCCGCGCAATTGACGGATCTCGGTTTAGCTTTGTCAGATCCGAGTGAATCGGGAATCGTGGCCGATTTAGTGCCAGGCGCTTACACCGCTCTTCTCTCCGGAGTAAGTAACGGGACCGGCGTGGGGCTTATGGAAATCTATGACGTGGCGCCGGCTTCACCCTCGCAACTGAGCAACATTAGTACGCGTGGAGTTGTGCAGACGGGAAGCGGTGTAATGATTGGTGGATTCATAATCGGAGGAACGGTTGACACACATGTTGTTGTTCGTGGCATTGGACCGTCCTTAGCTGATTTCGGTTTAAGTCCCGTGTTACCTGATCCTATTTTAGAATTGCACGACAGCAATGGGGCCACCTTGGTAACTAACGATGATTGGCAGGATGATCCTACGTCAGCGGCGCAACTGAGCTTGCTTGGTCTCGCCCCTACGAATGCGAAGGAGTCAGGGATTTATACGTCGTTACCGCCCGGCGCTTTCACTGCAGTTTTAGCCGGAATTAACAGTGGGACTGGGATTGGGCTGATTGAGATTTATAATCTGCATTGATTCGAGATTTTGGAGTGCGGTGGCAAAGCGAAGCGTCGACACCGCTTTTCGAAGGCAACGGGGATGGCAAGGTTGGTTTGGATCGCGTTTGCAGGCGAGACGTTGTTTCCGATCGAGGGGCAATCCGCATTTTGTTCCGCGCCTTCAGCACTAAGGGGGACCTAACAAAAAGTATTCTCGGGGACGTTGGCCCGGGCTGACCTTGTTTTGCGACTTTGGCGTTGGATCGCGTTGGAAAACTAAGCGCTTTCCGGCATTGACCTCACTACTTCTTCAATTGAAAATCCCGTTATGCGATCACGGATTTTCATTTGCTCGTTTGTTGTCGTTACCGCATCACTTCTTGTCTCTGCGGTATGGGCGAAGGATTACCAATGGTTCGTAGGGCCCGAAGGCGATGGAACGTCCTTTGCCGATGATGGGAATTGGTATGATTTAGATCCAGCCGCGGATCCACATAATCCTTCTGGACCGCCCACTACAGCAGACACGGCTGATCTCATCAGTGGCGCAAATGTTCACACCAGCGGAGGCGGCGTGCAAAGGCTCACCGGAGCGGGGACGGCGAATTTCTTCGTTGATAGCGGCAGTTTCACCGCAGCCGTAGTCAATACACGGTTGACTTTGGGAGGTATGGGAACGTTGGCCGGAACGAATGTTATGTCAGCGCCAGTCGTAATTGGTGGGCATCTAACCGCGCAAACTTTTTCGGATACGGGAATCTCGGTTAGCCAGAGCGGCTCGATGGATATTGCGGGTAATGTCAGTGGTCAGGCCGGGGTAACGCTGAATATTTTTGTGGATACTGGCAGTAGCCTGACCATTCAAGGGGACGCGGTTGATGTGAGTGGTGGCGTTGATACTGGTGCTCATGCGACATTGCACAGCCTAACCAATATCAACACGACCGTCCCGACGTTGAGTATCACCGGTTCAGGGACTGAGTTTAATGTTGTTGGCACTTGTCTGATCCGAGATGGGAGTTTGGATGTTTCCAACGGCGCCCACGTATTGGTGGGCGGACCGTTTCTGTTAGAGGGAAGCGCGAGTTCCAATCAGAATCAGAGTCGTTGGTTTGGGTCTGTCACTCATGTCGAAGCGGCTGACCTTTTTTTTGTAGGGAGTGCAGCGGGTGCCTATGTGGTAACAATCAGCGATGGCGCTCGAGCCGACATGACGGGCGGAGCGTCGATTGCACCGGATGCTGGTCAAGGTCAGGTAACGGTTTCTGGCAATCTCACGGTCTGGTCAGTGACGCAAAGTCTTATAGTTAGTCAACAGGGACCGGGCTCGCTCATGGTTAGTGACGGTGGAACACTGCGCGTAATCGGGTCGAATCCGAACTTCGCAATTGGGCAGCACTCGGGAGCGAATGGAACCGTCACGGTCAACGGTGGTTTGGTTTTATCGGATGGCGGTGTATCGCTAGGGGTCGAACAAGGTAGCCAAGGAACGTTGTTAATCACCGAGCAAGGTAATTTTGGCAGCTTAACCTTTGGTTTGGATGCGTTAATCATCGGGGAAGCGGGGACTGGTCATTGCTCAATCGACAGCGGTGGATTGCTGCATGTCTCTGCTTTGACGTCCGGCATCGTTTTAGGAAAAAACGCCGGGGCAAGTGGCGACCTAACTATAGGTAGCAACAATGGAACTTCGACTCGTGGCGAACTCGGAACTGCCATCGTTGGCCAATCGGGCACTGGTCTAGTCAATGTTACGGCCAATGGCAATGTTCGCAGTCGCACTGTTGAGATCGGCGAATTTCAAGATGGTCAAGGAACAATCAACATCACCACTGGGGGAACGTGGATCGATGAAGGAACATTTTTTGTCGGTGGTGATTCACTTTCACAAAATGGCGGCAGCGGTCAGTTGAATGTGACAGGTATATTAAGAACCAAGGATCTCTTCGTATCGCGAGCTGGAACGGTTTCAGTCGATCCATCCGGTCAGGTTGCGGTTGGCTCAGGAAATCTTGGCCCCGCCAACAGTGTGCGGGCGAGCGGAGGAGGAAAGATTTATGGCAATGGGGTGATCCACGGAAACGTGAGCATTGGGGATGGCGGAACAATTTCTCCTGGCAAATCACCGGGGCTCCTAACCATTCAAGGAAACTATTCTCAAGAAACAGGCGGAACTTACTCAGCGGAAATTGGAGGGACCGATCCGGATACTGGTTTCGACCGAATTGAAGTTAAAGGCGTGGCCTCATTGGCTGGTAACTTGAGAGTTCGATTTGTAAATGGATTTACTCCGGCTGTCGGACAAACCTTCCGGATTTTGGAGGCCCAATCTGCTACTGGGAATTTCGGATCAACGTTTTTGCCGAGTGACGTTGGCCTATCGGTTGAGGTCGATGCCACGGGAGTTGTGCTTACAGTCACAAGTGTACCCGATGGCGTGCCGGTAATTAATAGTCCCACCACAGTTGCGGCGGGATCCGGAGTCGAGTTCAGCTATCAGATAGCGGCGACGAACATGACTGCGAATCGAGCCAGAGGATTTGTGATCAATGGAGGGAATAGTTTCGGCGCGACAAATCTTCCCGCCGGTCTGAGTATCGATACCAACACCGGTGTGATTTCCGGGGTCACTGGCTCGGTCGGCACGTTCGTAGTCCCGATTACCGCGACAAACCAAGCGGGTTCTGGCCAGGCTGACCTAACGTTAGTGATCGATCCCGTTTTCGGCGGCGCCCTCCCGCCTCCATCGAGTCTGCTTAACATTTCGACGCGAATGGATGTTGAAGCGGGCAACAACGCATTAATTGGTGGGTTCATTGTTACTGGCAACGCCCCTAAAGACGTGGCGATTCGCGGCATTGGACCATCATTAAGCGCATTTGGAATTAGCGGGGTTTTGGCCGATCCGACTTTGGAACTTCATGGCACGGATGGATCGTTGATTAGACAGAACGATGATTGGCAGGAGGATCCAGCCCAAGCAGCGCATTTGAATTCCCTCGGCCTTGGACTGCCTGATCCGAAGGAGTCCGGAATGTTTGCCACACTTGACCCCGGCTCTTACACAGCGGTTTTGGCGGGAAAAAATCAAACAACCGGCATTGGATTAGTTGAAATGTATGACGTGAACAACGCCGCCGATTCGAAGTTGGGCAACATAAGCACGCGCGGTTTTGTTTTGACGGGGAACAACGTCATGGTTGGCGGGTTTATTCTGGGCGGCGACAACGGCAACGCACATGTGGTGGTTCGCGGGATTGGTCCGTCTCTCGCCGATTTCGGATTAAATCCGGTTCTGCAAGATCCGACTTTAGAACTGCGCGACGCAAATGGGGCAGGGCTCGCGATCAACGACGATTGGCAGTCCGATGCCGCTTTGGCTTCGCAGATCAGTTTCCTCGGGCTCGCGCCTTCGAATCAAAAGGAGTCGGGCGTATACGTTTCACTGCCGCCGGGTGCGTTTACGGCGATTCTGGCTGGGAAAGATGGAGGAACTGGAATCGGGTTGGTGGAGATATATAATGTGCCGTGAGGTAGTGTTGTGGACTGCGGTGGCAAGCGTCGCGCGACACCGCTTTGCGCGGGCCATCGCTAGGTCTTGTAAGCACGTGAACTTCCTGGCGGAACTACAAGCCGTCATTGTGTCGCCGTTTTCCTGAGAATCCCGACGTCTACCTCAAAGCGGTGTCGCGCTCCGCTTGCCACCGCAGTCCAAGATGGCAAAGAGTTCATTTTACATTTACGCCGTTTTTGATTAACAACAGGCCTATCGTGGAGGAGTAACATGAAAAAATATAATCAACGTTCTGCTTTTACTTCGGTGCGCTGGATTGCATTAGTGGCCGCCGTCTCGGTTTGTGCGGGGGCGGTTTGGTCGAACTTGACCGCGGCGCCGAAAGTTCACCGGAACGGTTCGGTTTCAGTGGATAATATTTATTTACCAGTCAGCAATATCGACACTTCGATTGATGAGTTCACGCAGCCTGTACTCACCTCGTCGATTAGCGCCTCAGATAACTTAGTCGCATTCCAAGGCGATTTCACTTTTGACTCAACGATTGTCAGTTTTCAAAGTCCGCCCGTCTCCAAGTCCGGAATGACAGATGGAAACTGGAATGTCTCGGCAATGTTCTTCCGGGCACGGGTCCGATTCGCACACTGCGTGTTTCAGCGTTTGCGCTGGATGGTTTTTCTCCGCTTTCTGGAACGGGCGTCCTTTACAATCTGAATTTGAAACGTATCAGCGGCAATCGTGGCGAGAGCACTCCATTAACTTGGGCGGCGGACCCGGACAATTTCGTTTTCTACGACACGGACCTTGAAGTTCACACTCCGGGGAAAGCGTTTTCTGGGAGAATGACAATTTCACCTAACTGGGCTCGAGCGGTTGGGTTGCCCTTGGCTGGAATCGGTGTCGCCGCAACAAATGTAACGTTACCAGTCATGGCTGATATCGATCCAGCTGGCAACCTGATCGGGTTCCAAGGTGATTTCACTTTTGATTCGACGGTCATTAATTTTCAAAATCCGCCCGTTTCCGCTGCCGGTCTAACCAGCAATGATTGGAACGTTTCCGGAAATGTGTTGCCCGGGTCAGGCGCGATTCGCACCCTGCGAATCTCTGCTTTTGCGAACGACGGTTTCACTCCGTTGTCGGGTTCTGGAGCTTTGTTCAATATCAATGTCGTCCGGGTAAGTAACACTCCGGGGACAACTACAGCGCTGAGTTGGGTCGAATCACCTGACGACGTGATTTTCTACGACACCAATCTTGATCTCCATCGGCCCGATTCCAGTATGCCGGGAAACATTCTGATCTCAGCGGCGGCGGTTGATACGATTTCCCTACCGAAAGCAAACGTTAATGGTTCGGTTGGCAATTTCACACAACCCGTGACGGCTTCTCTAATCAGTCCAGCTGCGAATCTGATCGGGTTCCAAGGTGATTTCACTTTCGACTCAAGAGTCATCGCTTTTCAGGATTCACCGGTTTCAGGTGCAGGGATGACTGAATCAAACTGGAACGTTGTCGGCAATGTTCTGCCGGGAGATGGTCCGATGCGGACGTTGCGCGTTTCTGCATTTGCGATGGATGGATTTACGCCGCTTACAGGTTCGGGAGTTCTTTACAATCTGAACATGATTCTCGCGACCAAGACCCCTGGTGCAAATAGCGCGCTGACCTGGGCAATTTTGCCTGATAATTTTCTCTTCTTCGACACTGACCTGAACATTCATCAGCCGATCAATGCGGTGGGGGGCAACATCACGGTTGGAGGAGGAGGGAGCGTCAGCATTTCTGGAAACGTTTCCAGCTTGAATCCCGGTCCGGCGCCGATTGCGGATGTTATGTTCAACATAACTGGGAGCATAACGAGTTCGACTCAATCAGATGGGTCTGGCAACTATGTTTCCGCTTTGGTTCCAGGCGGGAGTTATCTGGTTACTCCTTCAAAGAATCCGCTTAATCCAGGGGCAAGTGGGATTAACAATGAAGATTTGATGGCGGTACAAGCGGACATTTTGATGACTGCGTTCCTGAGTAAGAATGAGATGCTGGCGGCAGACGCGAATGGCGATGGTGTAATCAACACCGTTGATGCAATGGCGATACAACAATTCTTTGTCGGCAAATCAGATGCGATTGCGAATGTAGGCAAGTATCGTTTTCAACCAGCAACCCGATCTTATTCCACGCTTTCGTCGAGTCAGGGTGGTCAGAATTACGACGCTTTTATTGTTGGCGACGTGGTTGCGCCATTTGCTAGGCGATAATTTACTTTACCTCACATGAGGTCGCGGCGGTCTCTTTAACAGTGGTTTTTTGGTTGTAGCCACGGCCTTCTGGGCCGTCGAGCGTAGAGCACCGGAACGATTGCGCTAGCCTGCGTGATCCAAATTGCAACCGAGAGGTCCCGGTCCTAGCCGGACTGGCATCTGTGCGCCTGCTCGGGGTAACGCGCGTCAGAGTGGTTAGGCGCGTCCCATATACGCGCCTGTGCGCGTATCGATTTTGATGACTTCGCCTTCTTGAATGAAGAGCGGCACATTGATTTTTTTGCCGGTCTCGAGCGTTGCTGGCTTGGTCACGTTTGATGCGGTATCGCCGCGAAGGCCTTCAGGCGCTTCTACGACCTTGAGTTGAACAGAAGGGGGCAAATCAACCTGGACCGGGCGCCCGCCCGTGGAAAGGACTTCGACCTTTAAGTTTTCGACGAGATAATCCTTCATATCCGCCAAGAGCTCCTCATTCAGTGTGACCGTTTCATAGGTTTCCGGATCCATGAAATAATACCCACTGTGATCTTTATAGCTGAACTCAAGGGTCTGTCGGTTGAGGTCGACCAATTCCACTTTGTCGGTTGAACCGAAACGGACATCAGCACTTTTCCCGGTCCCGATGTAACGAATGATTGCCTGAACGAATGCCCGAAGATTTCCCGGGGTGCGATGATGCACTTCGAGAACAATAGCTGTGTTCCCGTTGTATTTAATTGCCATTCCTTTTCGAAGATCGTTTGCAGCAGCCATGGTCGTTTCCTTGGAGTTAGGGTTTCTGAACCCAGGGTAGGTTGGGTCGAACCGAGGGGAGGGGGCGAGACTTTGGCACGCTCTTAGAGTAACTTCAAGCGGGTTAAATCTTGTGAATCGACTATGCCGACCGGGGTTTGGTCGTCGTCCACTACGACCAAATCGTCAATCCGATGCCGCTCGAGTAGGTTTAACACTTCCACTGCCAGTTTATCCTGATGGACTGTAATCGGATTTAGGGTCATTAAGTCTCCGACCAACCGATCGCCAATTCGGCTGTCGACTTGGAAATGCCGAACGAAATCTCCATGGGTGAACACACCCACCAAAGGTCCGGCTTCGTCGGAGACAACCGCAGCGCCGGCGCGGACCGCAGTCATTGCTTTGAGGACCTCGCTGATGGTGGTCTTCGAGTCCACTAACGCCAGAGCACTCCGTGGTCGCATGATTTGGTGGACCCGAAGAAGCAGGCTGCGGCCGATCATCCCACCCGGATGAAATCGTGCAAAATCTTCACGGGCGAATCCGCGAGCTTCGAGCAGGACCATCGCCAGTGCGTCGCCCAGGGCGATCATGACTGTTGTGCTAGAGGTCGGGGCTAAGTTTAGCGGACAAGCTTCCTGCTCGATATTGACGTCGAGAACGATATTAGCGTTTTGGGCCAAGGTTGAATTGGTATCGCCGCAAATTGCGATGATTTTTACCTGAAACCTAGCAATAGGCGGCAGAATCCGAAGCAACTCCTCGGTTTCACCACTCGCACTTAGAGCAAGCACCACGTCCCCATCTGACACCATTCCCAGGTCGCCGTGCAACGCGTTCACAGAATCGAGCACCACAGCCGGTGACCCTGTGCTGGTCAGGGTCGAAGCAATCTTTTGCCCGATATGCCCCGATTTTCCCACCCCGAGCACTACGATTTTCCCGCGCCCTTCAACGGTTTCCTTAATTAACTCAACAGCCTTTGAAAAATTGGCGTCGAGCCGTTTCCGTAGCCGTTGGAGCTCGAAAATCTCGATATCCAAGACCCGGCCAGCTTTTTCAAGGTAATCCATCGGGCCAGAATTGTGCGCTTGGTCAGTTGGGTGAGCAAGGACCATATGGAGTGTCGGGTGGCAAGCGAACCGCAACGCCGCTTTGGTTGCGTCCTCACCATCACCTGGTCGCCCCGGCCGGCCTCCGCCATTTCGAGCGTCCGGCGCACTCCATAATTTATTTTTTAAAATGAATGATTGAGCGAAACTAAGGAGTCTGGTTTCAATGTATATAGGTTCAACGCCACGATGCCTGCCATACTACGATGAAAACAACTGTTATTGCTGCTTTGTTGGTCGCCGCCGCCGGGGTAGGAGCTCAGGCGCAACCCCCGGCTGCTCCTACTGATAGTTTTCATGCCCCGGCTACTCAGCCTAAGCATCCTCGTCCGGCCCCGCCAATTTCCCAAAAGACAACGGTAGATGGCGTAATCCCGCGTGCGATTCGGGGCGGAAACCCATTACAGATGCTCAATCCGCGCGCCCCGCGGAAATACGGCACTTCTCAAGAAGCGGTAACCTACGACCCAGATGACCCGTATAAGTGGCGGGGTATCAAATTTTTTGAGATCCGATTTTGACGGAAACAGCTGACCGTTCCGTGCCGGCGAAAGCGGAACGGCCGGTAGTAGCATCTTATTGCGCGACCTTCCTTAAGCCGGAGATGTTGCACATCTATCGGCAGATCACTGGGCTAACCCGTGTCCAACCGATCGTCATCGCACAAAAACGGGAAGAGGTTGAGCGTTTTCCATTTGAGCGAGTCGCTGTGGTCCCGAAGCCAGCGACACATTTTGCGAGACGATTTTGGTTTAGGAAAATTCGCAACGCTCCCTGGCAAATCTCAAATGGAGAAGTCGAACGGCTGATTGGAGTTCTCGAGCGTTCCGGTGCGCGACTACTACACATTTATTTTGGACACATTGCGGTTCATCTGCTGCCGTTGATCAAGGCTTGGTCGAAACCATCGATCGTTTCGTTTCACGGGGCAGACGTGATGGTTGATTTAGATTTACCGACCTATCGATCGGCAACCAACGAAATGTTGGATGCAGTTCGATTGGTCCTGGTGCGTTCCGAGTCCCTGAAGCGCGCATTAGTTGAACTTGAATGTTCGCCCGACAAGATCAGGATTCAACGCACCGGAATTCCGGTCGATCAATTGCCCTATCAACCACGCGTTTGGCCGACCGATGGAGCATGGAAACTTTTGCAGGCTTGCCGGTTAATCGAAAAAAAAGGACTCGCGACCAGTCTGGCGGCCTTTGCAAAATTCGCGGCTCGTTATCCAAAGGCAACTTTTACCATTGCTGGAGATGGCCCGTTGCAACTGCAGTTAGAAAAGCAGGCTGAAGAACTCGGGGTTAGCGATCGAGTCTCGTTTGCCGGCTTTGTTTCGCAAGCTCAACTCGGAGCGGCGTTCTACAGTTCCCATCTGTTTATTCATCCGAGTGAGCGCGGGAAAGATGGAAATCAGGAGGGGATTCCGAATTCGATGTTAGAAGCTATGGCGACTGGCTTACCGGTTTTCGCCACCGAGCATGGTGGAATACCGGAGGTGATCGCGAATGGAAAAAACGGGGTGTTAGTTGGTGAACGAGACGGCGATGCGTTGGCAAATGCGTTGTTCGATGCAGTGACGAAACCTGAAGAGTTGAGCATGTTCGCAGCGAACGGTGCTGAAACTGTTAGGCGAGATTTTGAGCAAAGCGCCCAGGTGCGAAAGCTAGAGGATTATTATTTTCAAGCGATCAACCTTGCGCGTTGAGCTAATACCAAGGAAGGGCGCCGAACCGCCCATGAGCGAAGAACAGATTCGATTCGTTGTAAGCATTCAGCTCCTCGGCGATTTGAGCATTGGGCTAAAGCTATTGTGCCGGCTCCGGACGCAAGAAGAGATTGAGTTTGTTGGACGCAAGGAGCTTTGAGTACACTCCGTTAATGGGCGGTTCGGGCGCCCTTCCTTGATATCAGGACTTTAAGCTGGCAAAGAAAGCCTTTAGCTTTTCGGCTACGACCTTAAATGATACGGCCGGAACATTCGCCATCTTGTTCACTGTCTCTCGATAGGCGTGTGAATCAGTCAATAGCTTTAATGCAATCTGCTGAACTTCGTTAATCGAACGACCCGCCCCACAGGTCTCCGGGAAAGCGAGATGATCGATCGCTCCGTTTCCGCCGACACACGGAACACGGCAAAGAAGCGCGTCGCCCGCGACCTGACCGGGAACAAAACTAGTGTCGAATTGAAGCACAATTTTGTGGCGTGCGACTTCGCGAAGATAATTCGGATACGATAATTGGGTATCATGCACGCGAAGCTTGTCCGGATTAGGTCCGCTGAAAGCAAGCAGGCGTGCTCCTTTGCGGCCTTCCACATTGAAAACGGTCACGCGTTCACCGGTCTGATTGCTCAACCATCGCGCCACCAACACCGCACAGAGATGATTGCGCGATGGTACTTTCCATTCCCGTGTTCCAATGAAGATTCCGGAACGTTCCGCCACTGGTCGCGAAAAATCCCAGCGTCGATCGTCAATTGGATAAGCCGTAGGAATAAACTGGACACCGGTGTCGCTGCCTCGAATCGCTCGGTACAAATCCGCAGCTTGATCGGTCGGCGCAATGCATGCATCTGCTGCTCGAACGATTCGAAGAAAGCGGGTTAACCGGCTCGAATCACGGAGCTGTTCTGCGATTTGATGGAGACCGGTTTCTTTGAGAGAAACTGCAACGGTTCGGCCTTCTTTCTTAAGAGTTGTTAGTGCGCGTTCGGAAGCGCTGAAATCGCCGCGCAACAAAACCAGGACCGGCGTTTGTTCGGCAATCGCTCGTTTGATCTCACGTTGAAAACTTCCATGAGTACACGCTGCATAGGCATGAAAGTTTGTCGGAGGATGCGGTTTGGCGGATTCGCCGGCGCCATCGGGAAAATGTTGTTCCAAATCGCGCCCGTTTGGATTGAGAACAGTCAGACGGAACGGAGGTGAATCACTTCGGGCCATGATCGACTCAAAAATCGGGCTTCACTCCAACACTTCAAGTCGGCGCGGTCAACGCTACTCGTCTAGATCGGCGGCCGGTGGAGGCGTGGCCTTCAAAATCTGGTCACTCGGAATTTCATCCGCGGGATGGACCGGTTGTGCGCGGCGAATCTCTTTTTCGCGCGGATCGGAATTGGATTCGAGGATCGGCTTGGAGAAGGTCGATTCGACCGCTTGGGCTCTAAGGATGGGTTTACTTGGATCGGGCATGACTTCATTCTGTGAATCGGTCGAGAGCGGCTTGTCCGGTTCTAACGACTTCGGCTTCATCGTGGAATTGATTGAATTGTAGGGATCGTTTTCCGCGAGAAGGACAGGTCCCTTGACTGTAATTGGAGTTATCTGAGCGGGATCGACCGCAAGAACAGCTCGCGGAACTCCGGAAGCGGGAAGATCGCGCACGAGACGCGCCCTGGCTTCTCCATGGACATTGCATGATTCAGTAGGCATTTGCGCGGCAGTCGCGATTTCCATATAGGTTGTGCGACGTTTAACGGTTTCACCTTCAGCCGTCTTGATCGTGTCGTAACACTTGTCCATCGCGAGGAGACCGGATCGCGAGCAGATTTCGGCCTTTTGCATTCCAGCTGGCATTGGGATTTCCTTGGTCTCATAGCGTTCGCTGGCTGCGTTCATCACATCGACCCAAATCGGCAGCGCTATTTCGCTTCCAAACGCGCCGCGATAAATCTTTTGTGGCTTATCAAATCCAGCCCAGACCGCGCAGGTAAGCGAACTGGTATATCCGGCGAATAGCGCATCGGTAAAATCGTAAGCGGTGCCCGTTTTGCCGGCGGCCGGGAATTTTTTTAACCCGAATTTTTCGTAAGCGGCCTGGCCGGTGCCGGACTCGAGTGCATCGACCAGACAAGAGTGTACTTCGTAGGCCGTCTCGGCTTTAACGACGCCCCGGCGAGCGGGATCTTCAGGTGGTTGCCAAACGATTGTTCCATCTTTTTCATCGATTCGATCGAGAATTCGAATAGAGCTTGGACGCCAACCGCCGTTGGGAAAGATGGTATACCCGAGCGCGAGCTCGGCGAGTGTTATCTCGCTACTGCCAAGAAAGGTGGCGGGAAACGCGCGTAACTGAGAGCGAATACCGGCTGTGCGACAGAGTTGAAGAACGGGGTCTACGCCGACCGTCATGCCGATGCGGACGGTTGCGGCATTTTTGGATTTGGCCAGGGCCTGGCGAGCTGTCATCAAGCCTTCGTATCGGTTATCGGCTGATTCGGGTCCCCATTCACCGAGGATACCGGTCGTGCCACCGATCATGACAGCGCGATTATCGAGCGCTGAATCATCGACCACTGATCCTGGGTATAAACCGTTTTCAAATGCGGCGGCGTAAACGAACGGTTTGATCGCAGTGCCGGCGGGACGCTTGGCTTGGAGCGCGCGATCAAACTGGTTATGCTCGAAATCGCGCCCACCGATCAGCGTAACGATTCCTCCAGTTTGATTATCGAGTGTGATCAGTGCGCCTTGAAGATAATCCGGTGGCGCTGTCACGTTTGGGACGCCAACTTGGCGAGCGTTCTTATAACGAGTGGCGAACGATTCAAACGTCGGATGAGTGTAACCAGCGTGTTGTTCCACCTGGGCGAGGTGGTTTTTCATTGATTCCTCCGCGACTTTCTGCAGCTCAGAATCGATGGTGGTGTGGATCCGGTAACCTTCATTCATGGCTCGATCCCAACCAACCGCCGCGATGACTTGCTGCCGAATGTAATCCACTGCGTAGGTCTGACCTTGCGCGCTTTGTTTGCTCCCGATAAACATTTCTTCAGCTTGAGCCGCTTCGCATTCGCGAGCCGTGATAAACCCAAGATCACGCATCCGGGCCAAAGCTACGTTGCGCGACTCGCGTGATGCTCCTTTGTCCCCCCAGGGCGAAAGCCGGTTTGGACTTCGAATGATTCCAGCGAGAGTGGCGCACTCCGCCAACGACATCTCCTTGGCTGATTTTCCGAAATAACCACGCGAGGCTGCTTCGGCCCCGTAAAGCCCGCCGCCGAAATAAATCCGGTTCAGGTAAAGCTCCATGATCTTCTGTTTTCCAAATCGTTCTTCGATTCGCCGGGAAAGAAAAATCTCAAGCAACTTTCGGCGGAACGTTCGTTCTTTGAGCGAAAAACTATTTCGAGCCAGCTGTTGGGTTACGGTGCTGCCGCCTTGTCGAACATGGCCGGCGGTGAAATTCTTTAGAGCTGCCCGAATAATCCCCAACAGATCGTAACCGCCATGTTGATAAAACTTATTGTCTTCCATCGAGACAACCGCGTTAACCAGATGCCGCGGTATTTGTTCGTAAGGAATTGTCTCACGATTCTCGACATAGATTTGGCCAAAGATTTTATCGTTCCGATCCAGGATCACGCTGGCTGACTCCATTTGTTCGAGCTTGGTCAGATCGAACGTAGCCGCTTCGTCGTTGAGGATTGAAACTACGTAGGTGAAGTAAGTGGCGCCTGCGATAAAGAGAGCGAACAGAAGACCGAGCGGGATATAGAATATAGGCTTGGTATACCATCGACGATGGGAATACTCAGTGGGAGGGCGTCGCTTGATGTAGGAGGCTCGCATGCGGACGGGCAGTAAAGGTTACAGCGGTTCCGATGGTTACAACGTTAAAATCATTGGCTACACAATCCTTTTTTAGGCAGGACTCCTTGTAAATCTCATAAAACCAATGGAATCAACCAGTTCAGGGCTCCTTGATCAAATCCGGAACGCTATCCGCCAAAGTGGTGCCGTCACCTTTGAATGGTTCATGGACCAGGCATTGTATCACCCTGATGCTGGGTATTATGCATCGGGTCGATGCGCCATCGGTCGAGCCGGTGATTATTTTACCAATGTTAGTGTTGGCCCGCTTTTTGGCCGATTGTTGGCAGCGCAGTTCCGCGAAATGTGGATGTCGCTGGAGCGACCTGATCCCTTCGTGATTGTCGAACAAGGGGCGCATCATGGTGATTTCGCGCGCGATGTTCTAGAAGCGATCCGCACAACGGACAGCGATTTGTTTTCGTCGGTTCAATTTTCAATCATTGAGCCATTTCCGATCTTGCGAGATCGACAGGAAAAAACGCTGCGGGATTTCGGCAAGAAAGTTCGTTGGGCAAATTCGTTATCGGATCACGAGCCGTTCTCTGGTGTTCATTTCTCAAATGAGTTGTTAGACGCAATGCCCGTGCACTTGGTCCTCCGAACCAGCGGCGGGTGGGAGGAGCGACGTGTTGTCGAAGCGGGCGACGGTTTTGATTTCGTCAACGGACCGATTACCAATCCAGAATTGGAACAGTATTTACGATCGATTCCGAGCGATTTGCCGGAGCGTTATGAAACCGAATTAAATTTGAGAGCGCCGAAATGGATTAAAGAGGTTGGATCCAAGTTGGTGCGCGGATTTATTCTAATCGTCGATTACGGTTATTCCCATAACGAGTACTATGCGGCGGAAAGGAACAAAGGCACGCTTCGCTGTTATGCGCAGCATCGGTCGGTAGCTTCGCCGTTTATTTCGGTAGGCGAAGTGGATATAACCGCGCATGTTAATTGGACGACTCTGGTAGAGAACGCGGAACGACATGAGTTCAGGCTTGTTGGATTCACCGATCAACATCATTTCATTACCGGAATCGTGACCAACCTGCTTCGACCAGACTTTGAAGAAGAAACAAATCCCAAAGTTCGTCGTGCTCTACAGACACTGCTGCATCCGGAACTCTTGGGAACAACTTTTCAATTTCTGGGGCTAACGAAATGTGTGCAGGATGCGACTTTGAGTGGATTCAAGTTCGCGCGTGATCCACGAGCAACGTTAGGCCTGTGAGTCACGGCTTCCACTGAATAGATCTTACGGGCCTAGCGCCCACTCCAGGTAACAATGGCGTTACCATTGCTGGATTGTTGCAAACTGGACGCATTGGTATCGAGCGTTCATGAAAAAATCATTCTTCCTTGTTGTGGCTGCGCTCCTCGGAGCGTCGTCATGGGTTAACGCGGGTGTGCAAGACAGACTCTATGATTTCACCGATGCGTATTATTTGCAGAATGGAGTCAATCCCGCCGCGATCGATGGTCGGCGACAGGTTGGCCCGTTAGCGGCGGCCGATACGCCGATTTTTCCGTATCAACGTCCAGTTCGTGCGCTCTTAACTTTGCCGAATTACGATCACAGCGGGAATGCGTGGTATTTCACCGTGATGGGCGGATTGAATGCGAACGCTTTCACCGCGAATGCAGCAGGGCAACGTGCGCGCCAGATCGCGGATAGCAGTATTGAGTACGTCTTTCCCAGGCAAGGGACCGATCCACTCGGGCTAGGGGCGCTGCGACAATCCGTTATGCTCGACATGCGGAACGGTTATTTCAGCAACAACAAACTTGGGCTCTGGTTGCATGTCTGGGTGAGTTACACACCGAGAGCGCTCAATACCGCTGATGGAATTCGCACCTTGAACGATTTGGCGCGCAGAAATGGCCGAGATTTGGATGGTACCGCAATTATTGCGAGCGTTAGTGAAATTGATGACTTGTTCCGGAAAGGTTATATCACCAAGACAAGCCGGCCGCTGAATGACGTCTTGCGTTACGCGATTTGCCCGGTCATTCGTGACCCGCGTGACGGTGGAATTGCGCGTGACCAATTCCTCGCTTACACGCGCAAACCAGACGGCAGCGCGTTGGAACCGGAGTTTCTGGAAAACTTCATTAGCCTGCAAACGACCGGGCACGAAGCGAATTAAACCTACTTAGTGCAATCCAAAGGGATTGAAACCTCCGGCCCAGGGTTGCCGGCATGAGCAACCCTGGGAACGAGGATCAAGAAACTCAAGCCAAAGGGGTCAGCTTGGCTCCAAATCGTGTCGCCTTAGTTCGGCGCCGGGGACGATGCAAATCGACAACGTTCGGCACCACCCCCGCGTGCAGGACGATCCACGTTGAAATAGGTCGAGTTTTGGTCTTTGTAACAATTCTGTTACGGAGCCGCTCTGATTGGGAGAGGATTTCTATCGGAAAGGTGGTAGATTTTTCGACCGAAAAAAGATGCGTGTTTTGGTTATCGAGGACGAGCCTCAATTATCGCAGCACATCATCAAAGCTCTGAAGCGGCATAATCATGAGCCTAACGCGCGGTACGACGGGCCCGAGGGCTTGCAGGCAGCGCTGGTCGATTCACCCGACCTAATTGTCCTCGATCTAAATCTGCCGGGGCTCGATGGTTTTTCTATTCTGAATCAACTTCGTGAATCCCAATGCCCTTCCCGGATTCTGATCCTGACGGCCCGTGGACAAGTCGGAGACAGGATTAAAGGTTTAAAAGCCGGGGCGGACGATTACCTGGCAAAGCCCTTCTCGATGGACGAGCTAATCGCCCGAGTTGAAGCTGTGGGACGCCGCGGTTCCACACCGACAGCCGCGGATCTTTTAAAAGTTGCGGATTTACAAATGGACGTTCAACACCGTCGAGTCACTCGTTCGGGTAAAGCGATTTCATTGTCGCCCCGCGAATTTGATGTGCTCCAAGTGCTTATGCAGGAACCAGGGCGCGTGTTTTCCCGGACGGAATTGTGCGAGCGCATCTGGCACCGTGATCATGAATACGATACGCGGACGGTAGAGATTTTTATTACTCGCGTGCGGAAGAAAGTGGACGGTGGTTCGTTCGAGCCGCTTATTCACACCTTACGATTTTCGGGCTACACCATTCGTCAGCCGCTCAAGAGCGATTAGGCTGAATCGGAAGATCAACCGAAAGGATTTGGTCCGTTAATTGGATTGGGTTTATGAAATTCAGCTGGTCGTTAGTTTGCCTTTTGTGCGGAAGCTTGGCGGCGGAACCGGTGATCGCTCAGTCGGCGGTTGAGGGTAGGGTGACACTGCCGAAATCGTCCGGTGATCCGATCGTCATTCAGCGGTATGAAATTGTCACTCAAGGTGGAGTGGTAGCGACGAAGCCACCTTTAGCGGTGGTTTATCTCGAGGCGCCTTTCGCTAAGAAAGGTGTTCCAACCGAGAAAACGATGTCACAGAAGGATCTCGCTTTTGTTCCGGCGCTGTTACCAGTGCAGACCGGCACAAGAGTTTCGTTTCCGAATTTAGATGACACTTATCACAATATATTTTCTTTTTCCCCGGCCAAACGTTTCGATCTCGGTCGTTATCGGTCGGAAGAACGACCGATTCCGTCTGTTGTTTTCGATACGCCGGGATTAGTTACGCTACGCTGTGACGTTCACGAACATATGCGGGCTCTCATACTTGTGCTCGATACGCCCTACTTTGTTACCAGTGATCCTGAAGGCCGATTTAAACTAACGGGACTTCCACCCGGTCGGCACACCCTAAAGGCATGGTTGAACAGCAGGACAACCCTCGAACGACCGATCGAGCTGGTAAGCGGAACCACTTCTCATGTAGATCTTCCATGACCTCAGTCGCAAATTCTGCGAACTAATCTCCGATGACATTCCGGACCAAGCTGCTTGGCGCGATGATGCTCATCGTTTTCGCGATCACGGCTCTGGGACTGTTCTTGGCTCAACGCCAGCTAACTGAGAACGCTGCGCAAGGACTGGAACGGGAATTTCAAGCTCAGGTAGCGTTACTCCATCGGATTCAGGCGATTCACCACGCGGCCCTTGCGGAGCGTTGTCGGGTTTTAGCCCAAAAACCACGAATCCATGCGGCACTCGAAGATAACGGACTGGATCTCCTTTATCCGAATGCGCGGGATGAATTGCGTGATTTGATGAATCGGGAGAGTCATGACAGCGGGGAAACGCCGAGCTCAACTCTGTTCACCACGTTCTATCGATTCCTCGACGGCACTGGGACAGTCATCAGACCGCAAGACGCTGTCGCAGTCGGGAAACTTACTCCAGACGAGGAAGCCGAATTGACCTTAGGCAAACTGCCGGATCAACCGCAGACCGGGTACCTTATTCGTCATGGAAACGAAAACGGACACGATGAAACGATTGATGTCGTTATTGCGATGCCAATCATTTCGACAGAAACCGGTCAACCGATTGCCGCAATTGTCGTTGGCGTTAGACCAATTGAACCTGGGCCTAACTTAAGAGCTCGGAACATCGAGAGCGGGATTTGGTTAAAAGGACAACTGTTTCTCACCTCGCGTGCGAACTTCCAGCCGAGCCCTATGCTTAACTCGGAACTAAGTCGGGTGATAAACTTACCGAATAAGGCGGAGAAAACTCTTAAAATTGAAACCGAAGGCCACCCATATTTCGTGCTCTACAAGCAACTGAACCCAAACTCCCTTTTTCCACCTGCATACGAAATTTGCTTATATCCGCTGGAAGGATTGCAGGTGCGTCAGCGTCAATTGCGATGGCAAATTCTTGGCGCAGGGTTTCTCCTGTTGCTTGGTGCATTTGCAATAAGTCATGTTGCGAGTGCGCGGTTGTCGGTGCCAGTAACGAAACTGGTTGAGGAATCCGCTGAAGCCCGGGCAGAGCAAGAACGAGCTGAAGCTGCGTTGGAGCGAACGAGCAAGGAATTGCAGCGAGCAGCCCGATTCTCGGCCAACACCTCTCATCAACTCAAGACCCCAATTACTGTTCTGCGGGCAGGACTGGAGGAATTACGTTCGCACGAAAATCTTAGTCCGGAAGGGCGCGAAGAAATTGCGGCATTGATTCATCAAACGTTCCGTATTACGAGCATAATAGAAGATTTGTTGTTGCTCTCGCAGATGGATGCGGGTCGACTTCAGATTGCCTTTAGTCCGGTTAACCTAACCGATCTTATAGCAGCTCAACTGGATGACTTAAGCGCATTGAGCAATGATGTGACAGTTGAAGTGGAGGGATGCGACCATGAGATCTATGTTGCCGGCGAACAACATTATCTCGCACTCATCCTTCAGAATCTGCTGGAGAACGCACGAAAATATAATCGGCCTGGCGGTCGCATTCGTATTTCCTGTCAACAAGCAGACGGATGGGCTGTCCTAACCATTGGTAATACGGGCCGATCAATCCCCGGATCAGCGCGGGAACATATTTTTGAAAGGTTTCACCGCGGGCCAGTGGAAGAAGAAATACCGGGACACGGCCTTGGATTGAACCTGGCCCGGGAACTCGTTCGCTTGCATGGTGGTGAATTAAGATTGGTGCGATCGGAAGGAGATTGGACAGAATTCGAGGTTCGGTTTCGTTTAACTAGTCAAATGGCTCAGACGGTGCATGGCTAACATGAAAGTCTTCCGAGTCATTTGCCTTTCCGCTTGCTTTTGTGTCATGGCGATCTTTTCGCCGCAAACTCGCGCGCAAGACTTTCTGGACCGCGTTGACGAAGCCTTCACTTGGAGTGCGTTCAATGGACAGGTCCGCAGCCGACTGAGCGGGCTGTTTGATCTCGAACTTTATGAGATGGATCTGCCGGCGCCAGGATTGATCGATACCGAGGATCATTTTCTGGTTAATCCACGTCTCACCGTTTTTTTCGATGCTCAGATTGGAAAAGAAGTTTATTTTTTCCTTCAGACGCGTGTTGATCGCGGCTTTGATCCTGCCGATGCCGATGTCCGAGCCCGTTTAGACGAATACGCCGTCCGCATCGATCCGTTCAAGCGGGGCGCCTTGGATTTAGAAGTTGGAAAGTTCGCCACCGTTGTCGGCAGTTTTGTCCAGCGCCATCTTTCCTGGGAGAATCCTTTCGTTACGTCACCATTGCCTTATGAAGGTTTAATTCCGATCTCGGATATTTATGCTGCGCGAAATGCGAGGGAATTCACTTCTAAAGTTGATCTGGATGAGAACAGGTATCTTCCTCTGATCTGGGGCCCGAGTTATGCAACCGGGGCGGCGATTTTCGGAAAGATCGAGAGATTCAGTTACGCTGTCGAATTGAAGAACTCGGCGTTGGCTTCACGTCCGGATTCGTGGGAGGCAACGGAGATTGGGTTTGAACATCCGACCGTCAGTGGGCGGATCGGTTTTCGTCCTAACGAAGCCTGGAATTTGGGTCTATCAGTTAGCGAAGGCCCTTATTTTACTCCTAAAGCAGAGACTACACTGCCACCGGGCTCAAGCATCGGCGATTACCGCCAAATTCTTGTTGGCCAAGATATCAGTTACGCTATTCATCATCTCCAGCTTTGGGCTGAATTTTACGAGGCCCGGTTTGAGGTTCCTCGAATTGGGGACGCTGACACCTTTGCTTACTACCTTGAGGCGAAATACAAAATCACGCCGCAATTGTTTTGTGCGCTTCGTTGGAATCAACAACTGTTTGGAACTGTGCCCGATGGCAGGGGAGGAACTGTTCGATGGGGTCATGATTTGTGGAGGATTGATACCTCAATCGCCTATCGTTTCACTCCGCATGTGCAACTGAAGCTGCAGTATAGTTTTCAGGATGCGACAGCCGATTCGCGAGATTTGCGACATGTTTTGGCAGCGCAGTTCACGGTTCGATTCTGAAGTTGTGACATGGGCTTATGGCCCGTTCAGATCTGCAGGCTGAAGCTACCACTAGTTTTAACGCTGGCTTTTCGCCAACTTTGATTTCTTCAACCCACCAGGATCAGCAGTTAGAAAATCGATCAACTCATTTTGCGCCTTTTGGGCGAGTGGATGTTGCGCGGCTGCATAACAATCAGCGCGAATTTTCAAGAAACCCCAATTCCATGGAGTGTGCGGTTCGGTAGTTGCAATGGTAGCTAGAACGTGGGCGCCCTTAGGGCCACGATCGAGATTCAGACTCATCCGGATCAGGGCGAACATTCTCGCTTCATCACTGTTGTAAACAGCGAACGGTTTTTGGAGCGAATCATAGAAAGCGAGACTGACTTCGCTTTGTCCGGCGCCATCAGTCATCTCGACCGCCAGATCGACGGTGCGACTAATGAGCGCCTGCATCGGCCATGGGTTTGTGTGCAACGCGACCAGAACGTTCTTCATCGTTGTTCGCGCTTCTTCTTGGTTGCCTTGCCTCCAAAGCAAACGTGAACGAATCGCGTCCGCCTCCGTCGCGTCGAACTCTTTTAGTCTTTCGATGTAGCGAACGGCTGTCTGATCACCTAGATCTGCCATGCATTCGCTGACCATGGTTAATTCAATTGAATTTAACGGCTCTCGGTTAAGTGATCGCCAGTTAGTTAAGGCCCCAGCCAAATTGCCTGAGGCATAATCATTCAGTGCGCGAACTAGGATCATCTGCTCTTCCGACATTGAGCCATGCGGTTGCGGCGGATGATCGTATGCGAGGAACATTTCCTGGCGTTGCACCTCTATTTTTTGCCAATCGAGTTCGCCGGTTGCGTTAGGTTTATCTGCGTTTACTCGATGCGCGTCGCGCCGCATTTGCTCAAAACTAAGGTGATGTCCTGTCTGCCGGTTTCGGGCAAAGGCGAATTCGAGGAGCATTCGGTCATCGGTGTTAAGTGGCGTTTCCGGCTGCTGCATTACCTCATGAGCAAAACGGTCGTTACCCACATAATGACTAAAGATTCCTTCGAGGTCGTTTGTTCGCCAGACTTTGGTCAATGCGCTTTGGAACGGTTCGAGTGCAATTCGATTTCGAATAGCATCAAAGTCATAACGAATTTGTTCTTTTGAGACGACTAAGAGGAGGTCGCCGCTTTGGGTTTGCCATGTCTCGATATGTGGAAAGACCGATCCAATAGTCGCGTAGAAAATTTGAATCGTGCGCAGATCCATGTCGTAGGCCTGCATCCATTGCGCGAACAAACCTCCGTTATTTAATTTTCGCGCGATCGCCTGGTAATATTCTTTGGTAAAGAGACTCGCAATGCCTGCGCGATATGGGTTCGATGGTTCCGAAACGATTAAGTCATATTTTTGCGAACTAGTCAGAAGGAGTTCGCGTCCGTCGCCGATGATCAGGTTCAACTTTGGATTGTTAAGCGCATCATGGTTAACGGGGGCGCATTGTTGAGCGAACTTGGTCAGGACGGGTTCTAGCTCTACGACATCGACTCGTTCGACTGAGGGGAGAGCCGCGATCCAGCCTGCAGTCGATCCACTTCCCAATCCAACTACAGCCGCTGTTTTCGGATTTGGATGGACCAAAGCGGCTAGCAATCCTGACATTATCTGAGTGCCAGCATCCCGCTTTGCGTTCCCATCGCTTTTGCCGTTTACGATAAAGGCGAGGCTTTGATTTTTGGAGATACCAATACTTGTTTCGATGCCGTCCGCTTGCCAAAGGATATCGCGGCGAAGCGACTGAAACAGGTCACGTATCTCGTTAGGTGTATGCTTCTCGCTCTTGATCGAACTGATCTGACTATGACGCCACGCTGCAGTCGGTCCAGTGGCAAACGTCCAAATCACAATCACCATCGTCGCTGTTGCAGTTGATGGAATTGCCCTGGTCAGTTTGCCTGTCCGGAGCTGGTCTGCGATCATCGTGCCGACTGATGATCCGACTAAAAGAAAGGCCACCAGCTTCCAAGTGCCAGTCGCTGTCAGCAATGGAATAAATCCAAATCCACCCGCCAACGATCCGGCAATTGCGCCGACTGTGTTCCATGCGTAAGCGGCCCCAGTTTGGGTCCCGATTTTTTCGCGGCCACTACCGAGTAAACCCAGCAGCAAAGGAAATTGGATCCCCGCGATGATCGCGACCGGAAGCACAATTACGCAGGATAACAAAAGCCAGCCAAACACGTTTCCATAAAACCCGATGTTGCTCAGCGGTTGAAGAGACATCGCCACCACAACCAAGCGATCGCCAAGCGCGAACGGAATGGTAACAAAAAGGGCTTCTAGTGCGCAGGTGCCGGCAAAGCCATTCAAGGTGGGTGAATATTTCGCGGCGACGAAGGAGTAAACGATTCCACCGATCCCAATTCCAAGAAGCGCGACGGCGAGGATAAGTCCGAATGTGAACGCGGTGCCGCCGAAGATTGGGCTGAGCATCCGGTACCAAACAAGTTCCATTAGAAGGAAAACGAAACCGGTCACGGACGACGCTGTCAGGATCAAGGATAACGGAGCTGTCGCAGATGGGTGGACAATAGATCCGTGCGAATCGAACGGAGATGATGTTGGTGTCGTTTCGCCGCGGGACAATCGCCACGCCAATCCCGCGACGACAACATTCAACGTGCAAGCCAAATAGAGAGTTGTTTGATTTCCTAAGCGTTCGAACAACCAGAATGTGCCCGCAATTGTTCCCGCTACGGCCCCAAGAGTGTTCATCCCGTAGAGCAACGCTAGGCCCCGGCGATTTCCATCATCCTCGCCAACTGCGAATCGCGCCATCGCGGGCAAGGTGCCGCCCATTAATAAGGTTGGAACCGAAAGAACAATCGCAGCTAACAATAATCGAACCAAAGTGCCTGTGCCTGTTCCCATGGCGAACGTTCCACCGGATGCAACGTAGGCCGATCGGATCAACCAGATAAGCAATGGTGTTAGGGCAGCACCGAGGGCGATGAAAAATTCAAGGGTCGCATAAAATCGGAGTGGATTACTCGTTTTCTCAGCGCGATTGCCCATCAATGCGCTCCCGACACCAAGGCCTCCCATAAAGATTGCAAGCACCGCTGCTGATGCGGCGGTTGAGCTGCCAAAGATCAGTCGAAATTCACGGAGCCAAGTTGTTTGATATAACAACGCGGAAAAGCCCGAGCCAAATATGAGAAGAGCCGCTGGGGCATTCTTTGATTTCACAGTTAGGAGAAGCCGCTGAAGATGGCGTGCGAGGTTGGAATCAGCAGTCAGCATGCCCCTATCGTGAGATCGGAGTCAGCCAGAGATGGATCGGCCTCTCCGAGGACGATGCTAAAAAAGTCAGTTCCGCAAAGGCGGAACGCATAAATCGGCAACGCGTCCGAGGGTCGCGTCCCACCTCGAGAGTTCTTGATTTGTAATTGTCATGGCGGGAAAACGTGGTCGATGGCACGATAAGGAAATGCGTGTTTTGTCGATCGACGCTTCGCTGCGTCACACTGGGGTCGCTGTAATTGATGCGAACGGATCGAAACCACGCGCTCTCTATTTTGGTGTCATTAACAATGAACCAACGCTTCGATCTTCTTCTTGTCTGGTAGCGATACGCGATCGTTTAGCGGAACTAATTCACGAACATCAACCCGATTGCTGTGCCCTCGAATCGGTCATTTATGTCCAAAGCTATAAGACCGCAATAGTGCTAGGCGCAGCTCGCGGTGCTGCGATTTTGGCTGCCGCGGAACGAGGACTTCCAATTTTTGAGTACCCACCGAAGCGAATCAAACAAGCGACCGTCGGACATGGTTCCGCAGGCAAAGATCAGGTAGCGTTTATGATTCGGTCGTTGTTAGGTTTGACTGAAACTCCGGGGCCGGATGCAGCAGATGCATTGGCGATTGGATTGACCCATTTGCGGGCGCAGGAAGTGGCCAGGTTGGGAATCCCCGCGGTGCATCAAATATGATTGCCTGAATGTTTATGGCGATCTTTGAAGGTCAGCTCAGCAATACCTGATTTGTCCAGCTCGCCTAACCCTTCGGCGACCATCGCGTCGTATTGCTGCTTGGTCGCGCGCGCAAGCGGAAGATCGAGTCCAACGTTTCTCGCTAACTCAAGCGCAATTCCACTGTCCTTGGCCGCATGCGCCGCGGAGAAGAAACAGCTGTGGTCTCGGTTTTGCATGTCTTCGCCATCTGTCTCCAGCACGCGTGAGTTCGCTCCGGTTTGAGAGAAAACATTTCGCAAAATTGTCAGATCAAGTCCAAGCGCGGCGCCTAATCCGAGCCCTTCTGCCAAACCAGCGGTGTTGATGTTCATCACCATGTTGACCAATGCCTTCACCTTGGCCGCTTCCCCGGATTTGCCGATATAGCGCAACGACGAACTTAAATCTTTTAAGAGCGGTTCGGCGCGCCTGAATGTTTCTTCATGTCCGCCGCACATAAGATAAAGCGAGCCTTGGCGCGCCTGAGTGATACTCGAGGCCATGCATGCTTCGAGTGACGTCGCTCCCGCCGCTTCCGCTAAGCGCTCAACTTCTACGTGAACCTCGGGCGATATCGTTGCGCAGTTGATGAACGTTTTCCCTTTGCCGTTGACCAGGAGATTATCCTGCCCGGAAAAGATGCCGCGCATCGCAGCGTCATCAGTAACCACGGTGAAGATAACATCAGCACTCGCGCTTACATCGCCCAGAGTTGTGCTCGCTGTGCAGCCTAACTCCTGTGCCAGTGACGTCGCCACCGCACGATTCGTGTCATAAACCGCAGTCACATGGTATCCGCGCTCCTTTAATCGGCGCGCCATGTTTGCACCCATTCTTCCGACACCAACAAAAGCAACATTCATTTCGAAATCTCCAATTCAATTTTCAATTCAGATTCAAGTGACAGGAAAAAAAGCGTTGTCTCGCTTTTCCTTGCCAACGGTTGTCATTGGTCCGTGCCCCGGACAAATGACAGTTTCGTCCGGCAAGTTCAGAATTTTTTCCCGATTGTTCCGTAACGCATCTGCGTAGGAAACATTTCCGCCTCCCATTGATCCGGCGAAAATCGCATCGCCCACGATCGCAACTGGGCGGCTCAATCCGGTAACGACATATGTCATTCCGCCTGGCGAATGACCCGACGTGAGCCGCGATTCAATATTGAGCGAGCCAATTTGAAATCGTTTTCCCTCAAGGATGGGCTCGGCTCCTTGCGCGGGTTCCATCTCTGAAATGTAAATTGGTGCGCCGACCTTCATTAATCTGCGCAAATCCGCTACGTGATCCGGGTGCGCGTGGGTAAGAAGAATCAGTTTAATGTCTAGATGTTCCTGCTCAACTCGCTGCAAGATTCTACCACAATCGGCGCCGGTATCGAACACGATTGCTTCGCGCGAAGTGGGGTCCCAAACGAGATACGCGTTCACCGTCATGTCATGAAACGTGGTGTTGAATCTCGCGAGCCCGTCAATCGCAGCAGGCTCATCTGCGCCCCAGCTGCCCTGAGCGAGTTTGCGTAAGGCTGGGGCATTTAGTTTTAAGATCGACGCCGCTCGATCAATTGCTTGGGGATCGGGGGTTCCTTCGCGCAATCGTCGGACGTCTTCGACTTTCAGACCTGATTTCTCAGCCAACTGACTATCGGAGATGCCAAGCCCGCGCTGCGCTTTCCCGATGATATCAGAAACGTTATCTTCAAGCGGAATAGCCATGTGCCTACTGTGAGGCGTGGAGTGGCTTGTGCCAAGCCCAAGTCACACTTTCCACGCGCGACCCTCTCCAGTTCTCCAACACTCTCCTAAGGCCGATCAAGATCGCAGAAACGCGTTTTGACCACTTCAGTTAGGTCCTTCGCCACCTCCTCAACCGTGACCGATGATTTGGTCTCTTTTTCGATGGACGTCATTGTGACGTTAGTAATGCCACACGGAACAATTTGATCGAACGGAGTCAGATCACCGCAAACGTTCAAGGCAAATCCGTGCATGGTGATCCAATGCCGGACTCCAACCCCTATCGAAGCAATTTTTCGATCCTCAATCCAAACACCAGTCAGATTCGGCCGGGTTTCGGCGTTGATCCCAAATCGGGAAAGCGTCTCGACCAAAAGCGCTTCAATCCAGCGCAGATATTTGTGCAAATCTTGGCCGTGCCGACGGAGATCGATAATCGGGTAACCAACCAATTGTCCCGGGCCATGATAAGTTGCTTGGCCTCCACGATTGATCGGGAAAAGAGGAAACGGCAGATGCTCTCCGCCGCGTAAGCTCGACTGGTCTGGGGTCCTTCCAATTGTATAGACCGGTTCGTGTTCCAAAAGAAGTAGTTGATCGCCTAACGTTTCATCCGCACGCATTTGCGCGACCAATTCTTCCTGCATCGCCAATGCTTCGGCAAAAGGCATTCGATTAATCCACCGAACGTTCAGTGCCCGCTCAACAATTGATGTATCCCAGTTCAACAGTTCATTTCCTAATTCGGAAGAAGAACAAAGTGCGCGTCGCCGACCGTAATCTTGCCGTCGCTTAGGATTTTCGCGCGAAGACCGGCGTTCTCGGTTAGAAATTCCTGCGCACCCGGTGCGAACGCGACGTTCATCCAGTTGCATGGAGCGCAATGTTGCGTGCCATGCAGTTTTACCCCCTGAATTTCAAAATTCTTCCCGATCAAAGACAAAAGATCCACGCCAGAGACGATTATGTTACGGCGCAAGACGCCGGCTGACTTGTCGTTAATGGAAAAATGGGCACACAATTTTTCGAAGACTTCCATCGAAAAAAATGTGACCTGACCTTTGTAGTCTTCTTGGTAATCGAAAAATCGATCGCCGCGGAGACCGCGTCCGGAAACGCATTCCACTTCTTTTACTTCCACGAGCGGATGATTATTAGGGGCCATGCCGTGGCGGCCGACGAAGTTGTGTCCTGTCGAAACGAAGATTTGTTTGATCTCCATATCTTGCCTAACCAATACGAAATCGGATGTCACGAATGATTTTCGAACCAAAACGTTGTTTCAAGCGCCGCAGAATTTCCGCCTTCGAAATTTGCTCAAATTGATAATGCAACGCTGGTTGCAGGACACGAACAAAGAGAACGCCGGCGCGCAAACTGACGGGAGCTGAATGTGCGGCGATGAAATCACCAACAATGCTTTTCCAGGCGTCGATCACCTCGTTTTCCCGCAGCCGTTCACTCAATCCCAGTTCTTTCATCAGCCCGGGCAACATTTCCGCTGGCGACTGCCAGCGATCAGGGCGGACCTTGTGTTGTGGAAGGCCGCGCCATTCGGCAATGATCGCTGCTCGAAGTGAAGCGTTCATTTTGTGGGTGAAGCGGCCCTTCTAAACGAAAGAGAGCTTGGTTAGTATTTTCGCCTCATGTTGCTGGGAAGAATATTTAATTCTGTCCGGTACTTAGCAACAGTTCGGCGGGCGATTGGAATTCCGCGTTCGCTGAGAATCTCGACAATTTCTTTGTCGCTGAGAGGGGAAGACGAATTTTCGTTTTTCACGAGGTCGATGATTGCCTCTTTCACGCTGGTGTTACTCATCGATTCGCCACTGGAAGTCTGATATCCGGGGGTGAAAAAGTATTTCATCTCGAACACGCCTTGAGGGGTGGACATGTACTTTCCGGAGATCGCGCGGCTGACCGTCGTTTCGTGAACTCCGACGATGTCGGCAATTTGAACCATGGTCATCGGCTTCAAATGTGCCGTTCCGTGTTCGAGGAATTCTTTCTGACGCAGAACAATCTGATGGGCGATGTTGGAAATGGTTTGCTGACGTTGATGGATTGATTTGATCAGGAATTTTCCGCTGCGGATTTTGTCACGGATGTAATCCTTCACTTCACTTCCGTTTCCGTCCTGCGCCATGATATCCTTGTAGGTGTTACTGATGCGTAGGTGAGGAATCTGTTCACCGTTCAGGATCACCTGATATTGGCCATCAATTTTTTCGACGGTCACATCCGGCAGAACATAATTTTGCGGAGCGGCTGCAAAGATTTGACCAGGCCGGGGATCAAGTTGGCCGATGTTATTCGCGCATTTCTGGACTTGTTCCACGCTGATCCCCATCCGGCGTGCAATTTCAGGGAACCGGCGTTTCCCAAGATCCTGCATATGATCCTGAACGATTTTGTATTCCAAACCGCCTTGTTTACCGGCGCGTTTCAACTGGATCAGGAGACACTCACGTAGATCGCGTGCGCCGACGCCTGGGGGATAAAAGCTTTGAATAAGAAGAAGCATCGTCTCGAAATCTTCTTTCGCGATCCCGGTGTTGAGAGCCATTTCTTCGGGGGTGACCTGGAGAAACCCGTTATCATCAATGTTACCGATGATTAGTTCTGCGGTTTTTCTGTCATCTGCGCCTAACGGGGTCTGATTCAATTGCCCCATTAGATGTTGCTGAAGTGTTTCTTGGGTTGCGATGGAATCGAAAAAGAACTGACGTTTTTCTTCGTCGTCCTGGGATCGGGCGCTGTAGCTGCCGGATTGCGCCATGTAATCGCGCCATTCGTCATCGAGTTTGGCTAGTTGATCGAACTCGGCTTTGAAATCTTCGTCAGTGCTAGCTTTCTCCTCGGGCGTCTCGGCATCTGGCTCGGTGGCGAGTTCCTCGAGGACAGGATTAGTTTCCATCTCCTGTTGAACAAGATTTCTCAGTTCAAGGAGTGGTGCTTGCAGAATGAGCAAGCTCTGTTGCAATTGGGGTGCAAGAACCTGTTGAAGCGAGAGGTTTTGCGATTGGTGCATCCCGGGGCCGGCCATGATTACCGGACGCTAAGCGGTGGAAGGGGTAAAATGCAAGCAATTTTCGCGCCGCGCGAAGGGAGGGGGGACTCCACAGTATGCTTCGGAATGGTAATTGCTAAATAGCGAAACAACCCACTCTCTCCGATGAAACCAATCCCATTCCTCACAATCTTGCTGGTGGCATTTCTGTTCATGACAGCTCGCGCTGCAGATGCTCCCAATGCTTCGGAACAACAACTAATCGCTGCGATAAAGGAAGTTCAGGCTCAACAACTTGCGATCACCGAAAATCAAACCAAGATCGACGCTAAACTTGCCGCTGTGGCTGAGTCGCTTCGATTGGCTCGGATCTATTCTTTGCGAGCTGGAGGAAAGTAATCATGCGCATTTATCTTCTCTCGGCTTTAGCGGCATTGGCCACCGTTTGCGCGTTATCGGCTCAATCAAATGCCCCCGTTATCATTCCAGCCGCTGGTCAAACCGCAGTGAGCAATCCAACAACCGTCTCTGTTTCCAGCATCGGTTCTGGTCAAAATCTCCTGAAAATGTTGCAGGAGATGAAAACAGCGAACGAAGAGACACTTCGAAAGCAAGAGACGGAACTTAACCAGTTAGACGAGATACAAAAGGTCGCTGACGAGATTCGGCTCTACACGCATCGCGGCTAATTCGAGCGCCGCGCGCGTCGATCTTGGGCAACGACTATGCGTTCGCATGGAAATGCGAATGGTCTTCAATCCCAACGGGGATTTTTGACCACGCAAGATTTGTCGAATTAACGGCGCGGCCTATTACTTCTTGCTCTTCGGTTCTACCTTCCGGTAGAGCGTCGCCATGCTGATGCCGAGCATGCTCGCCGCTTTTTCCCTGGAACCACTGCAATGCTGCAGCGTCGCCTCGATATATCCGCGTTCCTGTTGCTGAATGAATTCGTCGAGGGTCTGACCAACAGGCATCGCGGTTGCAACCGCTTCGGATTTTTCTCCCTGCGCATGTGAAACAATCTGCGGAGGCAGATCGCTCGGCAAGATCATGTCTTCCTCGCAGAGCGCACAGGCTCGCTCGATAGCGTTCTCCAACTCACGGACATTGCCCGGATAATCGTAGTGGCAAAGAATATCGACTGCTTTGGGGTCAACGCGTTTTGGTTCGCCTCCGGTAATGCTGGCTTGTTTTTGCAAGAAATGGTTCACCAGCAACGGAACATCTTCGAGTCGCTCACGGAGTGGTGGGATCTCCACTGGTATAACGGCGAGTCGATAATAAAGATCTTCGCGGAACGAGCCGTCCTTCAGTTTGGCTTGGAGCGGTTCGTTAGTCGCTCCAACTACGCGAACATTCACTGGAATGCTTTTGTTGTCGCCGACCCTTCGGACTTCGCGTTCCTGGAGAACCCGGAGCAGCTTGGTCTGCAGTTGAGGCGCCATCGAGTTCACTTCATCCAAAAAGATTGTTCCAAGATTTGCTTCCTCGAACAAACCCCGCTTGTCAGCAACAGCTCCGGTGAAGGCTCCTTTCTTGTGTCCGAACAATTCTGACTCGAGAAGATTTTCCGGGAGGGCGCTGCAATTGATTGCGACAAAGGGGTGATGTTGACGATTGCTGTTGAAGTGTAGTCCGCGGGCGACGAGTTCCTTTCCGGTACCGCTTTCGCCTTGGATCAAGACTGTGCTGTCAGTGTCTGCGACCTTGTTGATCAGGTTATAGACGAGCTGCATTTTGGCGCTGGTGCCGATAATATTTTCGAAGCGATATCGATTTTTCAGTTCCTTGCGGAGATAAACGTTCTCGCGCAGCGCTGCTTGATAATCGAGCGCGCGTTGGACGGTCATTTGCAGCTCGTCGATCTTGAATGGCTTGGTCACATAATCGTAAGCCCCCATCTTCATAGCTTCGACCGCCGTTTCGACTGAAGCGTAGGCTGTGATTAGAATTACCGTAGTTTGACGATGATGCTCGCGAACATGACGGAGCACATCAAAGCCCGTCATCGTTTCCATCTTGATGTCCGCGATGACAACTTGCGGCGCAATCGAGTCCAATTGCTCCACGGCTTTCGGGGCAGAATTAAATGGGAAAACCTGGTGTCCCTTTTCTCGGCAAAGGGTCACGATCACTTCTACCATCGCCGGCTCGTCATCGATAATGAGTATTTTAGCCATAAATCGCAGCGCGGAGAATATTTCAGAATTGAGAAAAAGAAAGCAAAAACGAGAAATCTATTCCGGAGGCAAAATCTGTCCTTCCAGCATAGTCCAAGGGACTTCTTCGTCGAAAGCGACGATCTGATCGAATAGATTTTCTTTTGTTGGTGTGCACGGGATAGCGATTAGATCGGCCTTTGCGCCCAGTTTAATCTGGCCAAGTTGACCCGTCGCTCCCAGTGCGGCAGCCCCATTTATCGTGGCCATCGCTAATGCTTCCCGAGATGAAACGGACGAAATCGCATTCATCAGTTCACGCATTTCAGCAAAAAGACTGAGACTCGAATTGCTCGCGAGACTGTCTGTTCCGAGACAGATGTTGAAACGAAGCTGCTGTAGTTTTCGAAGGGCAAAAGGAGCGTGACCAAAGAATGCATGGCTGCGCGGACAATGCGTCACGTGAAATTTTTCGGATCTGGCAAGGAGCTCGAAATCGGAATCAGCGACCTCGTTCAGATGCGCGACGATCCAGTTTCGATTGATCTCTCGAAGATTAAGAAATTGCGAGATAGGCGTGGTCTGACCGCAGTCATTCATGGGTCGCCCGATGCTTTGTAAGAAATTGAAGAGCGGCCCATTCCCCTCGCGAAACATTTCCATTTCGTCCCGCGATTCTGCCACGTGTGTGGTGAGTAAGTTGTTTTTCCCGGCTGCGCCTTCGGCTTCCGAAAATAATTTGTGTGAAGCGGTATAAAGAGCGTGCGGAGCCAATCCAATTCCGCCATTTCGGTTCGGGACGGATTGAAACCAATTAGAGAGGTCCGAGAACAATTCTCGAACGGGCACCGGGGCGCGGACGTCGATCATCTCTGCGCACCACCATATTCGAAGTGGTGTTGTCGGGACGCGTGGCAACAGTTGTGGATAGGCCGCGAGATTCACGAGGGAAGTCGAACCGAATCTTAGGGCTTCGGTGATGCCGCTGGTGATCGCTGCGACATAATCGTCATCCGAAAGAGCGCCTTTCGCTGCATTAATGGCCAACACCCAATCGGTGAATGATTTCTGCGGCTGGATCTTGCCGCGAAGCATTGTGTAATCGAAGTGGCAATGAGCGTTGATCAGGCCGGGCAACAAGATTCGTTCGCCGAGATCCACCACATCGCCGCTGGCCCTCTTTTTGATTTCGTGAAAACGGCCGACCGCAGTGATCGTGTTCCCGTCTACGACAACAGCACCATTCTCAATCGGCTCGCTAGTGATCGGAACGACAACGCGAGAACGGATGATCATGGGCTAAGGCCGAATCGGATGAACGTCTCGGTTCTGAGTAATTTTCCGAGCTTCTGCGACTAACAAATTGCATGCTTCCTGGCAGAGCAACGGAATAACTGCCGCACCGCAGCCTGTCTGATCAAATCGCGGATCGAACTTTGATGCTGGTAATTGCGTGGAAGCGATCGTCCCTTTTTCGTTGCGGGGCCAAAGGATCGTGCGGAGACATCCAACATCCGAACGACAAAAGTTGCCGACGAGAGAGTCCGCTTCGGCGTCAGTCAATTTTGCCGCCGAACGATACATCCCGGTTTGCCGGTTCAAGGTCTCGCGAAGCGGCGTCGATGTTATCGCTTTCTTTTGCCAAGCCAGAAAAGCTGAAAGTCGGCCCGGATAAAATAGATCAAGCGCCAGCTCCAACTGCGCGTGATCCGGCACTAACAAACGCCAGCCGTGCCTGAGATTTGGTGCGGTTTTAAGTGGTCGATAGTTTCCAGCGTCGTCGAAACGCGCGAGGAGAGAAGCTTCTTCTGCGTCCCGGAATTCCTCAAGGTTCTGGCGTGTTACATCATCCCGATGAGTAAGAGCGAACCCGCCTCCGGTTGGAGATTGAATGGAAATCTGGCCGATGGTTTGCAGCCCCGCCTTCAGCCAATTTGCGAGGGCTAATTCCTGCTCAAGGCCCCTCACTTCGACGCCAATGCTCGCGCGATAACGAAAGCTGCGTGTTCGAGGAAATCCCGATCAGCTGCATTGAACGCGTTCAACTTGTCGCTCTCCACGTCGATTAAACCGATCACTTTGCCGGATTCCATTATAACCGGAACGACAATTTCTGATTTGGTGTTTTCAAATGTCGGGAGGTATCGCGGGTCTTTGTGGACGTCGCCCACCATGACGGACTTTTTCTTCTCTACCGCGGCCGCGCCCAACCCTTGAGTAATGGGAAATCGCGGGTAGGTCGGAGGACACGTGCCAGTTTTACCCATGATGACGAAATCGTCTCGCACAATTTTGTAGATTCCTACCCAACGATAATTGCGAGTTGCACGGATCATCTCTGCCATCTGGCAGATTTGATGAGCCTCATGCGCACCGGCCAAAGCGAAAGCGCCGAGTTCCTGCAATTGCTTTTTGATAGTCGCTTCCATCCGTAATGCCGTTGCTTCGAGTAATCTATGGGACCGATTGCAATTCCCGCTTACCGGAACGAAACGATGCGGCCTGATCGAGGATCACGTCAACAAACTTTGGGTCAGTTCCTATCGCAGTCGAATAAAAAAGTGAGCGTCCACTGAGATTGTAGGGAGTTCCAGGGGGGCATTGAGCGCTTTCAGCCCTTGGGATTCCTAGCATTTCCGGAATATCCTCGGCGCCGTGTAGTCCATCGGAGACGAAAAAAGGGACGACCACCACATTCGGAGTCGCGGTCAATTTCAGCCAGTCTGTCACCAAGGGAGGTTCGTCCATGTAAACATTGAGGACAGCACGATACCGATCGAGCGCTCGGATTTCTGTGACCCGCCTTTTTGCAGCTACCGCACTGTTATCGTTCAGATCGGTCCCATGTCCGACTATCAGCAAGCTGGTCTCCGCTTTTGGAACGTTCGGCGCTATTTCATCGGCGCGTTGCAAGAGCAGATCGGTCATGCGCGGATGATTTCCGACCGGTTCGCAATAGCGCCATACCTGGCCATTTTGACGACGCGTTTCAGGGCCGTCTAACTCGAGCTCTCGTGGAATAATCGTTTGGGTGAAATAACCTTCGCTGATGAAATTTGGCACGACGTAGACGTGTTGGATCGTGGGGTCGCGAAAGAAAAGTAGGGCATCGCGCAGACTCGGTTCTTCTTTCCAGAAGCAAGTGGCAACGCTAGCGAACATTGCCCGTCGTCGAATCTCGGCTGCATGGCGCAGGGTCGGGTCACTCGAATGCGGATTGACGGTCGATCCGTGGCCCACGACGAGCAGAGCGCTTTTGCTAAAAGTAACCATGGCGGGAGGTAACGTAGCACATGCATCGTGCTTGTGGGGCCACTAGGCGTCTTACCTGTCATTTCTTGTTTCGAGGGCAGCGCGCTGCGCTTGCCACCGCGGTCCAAACGGGGAAGATTTCCCGATGCGCTTTCGCACTTACAAAAATACCGATCTAAGGGTCAGCGAAGTTGGATTTGGGCTCTGGACTATTTCAACAGGTTGGTGGGGACAATTCACTGAAGGAGAAGCGATCGCTCTCATGCACAAGGCGTTTGATCTTGGGATCACGCTTTTTGATGCCGCAGATACCTACGGCAACGGGTTAAGCGAAGAATTGATTGCCAAAGCTTTTCCCAAACAACGCGATCAAATCGTGATCGCAACCAAGGTTGGTTATGATTTCATCACTTTTGGTGAATCGCGCGGACGCGGTCAACGCGAAATCCTCCAAAATTTTTCGTCGGACGCAATTGTTAGGGCAACCGACGCCGCGCTCAAACGGCTTCGGACCGATCGGATTGATTTGTTGCAGTTGCACAATATCCGAATGGAACAAATCTATGACGATTCGCTTTGGATAACGCTGGAGACTCTCAAAGCGAGTGGAAAGATACGGTATTACGGGATTGCGCTTGGTCCGGCAATTGGGTGGCTCTACGAAGGAGTCAATTGCATTCGGGAACGGAACATCACGAGCGTGCAGCACATCTACAACATGTTGGAACAGCATCCTGGTCGCGCCATGCAGGAAGCTGCAGCGAACGCCGATAAAGACACCATGTTTATGATCCGGGTGACGCATTCATCCGGCATGTTAGAGGGCAAATACACCGCGGAAACGACGTTTGCGCCTACTGATCATAGGAGTCATCGGCCACGAAGCTGGTTGCTGAATGGGGTCAAGAAAATCGAGCAACTCCGTTTTCTTGAGAACAGCGAACGAACGTTAGGCCAAGCCGCCTTGCAATGGCTCCTGGAAGACGAACGGGTCGCCTCGACCTTGCCTAACATCTATGAAGAAGCGCAGCTCCGCGAATTTGCGCAAGCGCCGGAATGTCCGCCTCTTACTTCAGATGATTTGAAGAAAATCAGCGAACTTCACGCCGAGAATTTCGGCGTTGAACCGGAAGAACCAAAGTTCAAAGGAACAATGGAAATGCCGGAAGCGGTCGAGGCGAGCGCCTAATTTCGAAGCGCCAAGGGCACGACACGCCGGCTGCCCTCGCACCTTGGATGATCGATGATCGACGTTGGGCGTTGGATATTGGGCGTTGAATGTTCACGCGGATTTCAGTGTTAACCAGAAGCTCCAAAAACATCCGCCGTTCAATATCGAAGAACTACCAAGAGCCGTTAATCGGACTCGTCTTCTTCCACCGGTTCCGCGCGAGGAATCGGGGTATCGGCTGCCTCGGTTCTCCGATGTTTGCCGCCCTTTGTCTGTTTGTAAACATCCTTGAGAATATACGTGATCATTGGCGCAGCTGCGGTTCCGCCGTGTGCTTTGCTCCCAACTTCGCCTTCGTAAAGAGCGGCAAACGCGTACTGCGGATGATCCGCCGGAACGAACCCGGCAAACCAGGCCGCGGTTCGCTCCTTCGCCTTCGGGCCCCATTGTGCTGTGCCGGTTTTCCCGGCTACTTCAACGTTATCCAGACTTGCTTGGTGCGCCGTGCCCGCCGGGCCATTTACTACGGCGATCATTCCGGTCCGCAGTTGATCCATTGTCTCTTTTGAAGCGTCCAACGTTTTTTTGGCGCGAACTTGAAATGCGGTCACGATCTCGTTGCCTACGGTTTGCACATGTTGGACGAGGCGGGTCTGATAAAAGGTGCCGCCGTTTGCGATGATCGCCATGCATTGTGCCATCTGAAGTGGTGTGACCAGAACATCTCCCTGACCAATGGAAATGTTGGCGATATCTCCATTGAGGATCTTCCTTCCATGCGTGGCTTTCATGTATTGATCGTTAGGAATTCGGCCTTCGGTTTCGCCACGTAGCGGGATGCCGCATTTCACGCCGAAACCAAGCCGGTGGGACCAATCTAAAATCGGTTCGGCGCCGGTTTTGATTCCCGCCTGATAAAACCAGGTGTCACACGATTCCGTTAACGCCTGCACGAAGTTCAACGAGCCGCGATCAGTCTTTTTCCAATTGTGAAAAATGGTGTTCCCGATCTGCATCGCTGGGGTGCAGCTGAATTCGTCATCTGATCGAACGCTGCCGCTTTCCAGCGCAGCGATGCCGACGGCGACCTTGAAAGTTGATCCAGGTGGATACGACGAACGAAAGGCACGCGGCAACAGCGGAATATCCGGATCGTTTTGCAGAGCTTTGAAGGCCTCGGCCGAAATATTGGGGATAAAGGCGTTAGGGTTGTATGTTGGCCAGGAAGCTAGGGCGAGGATGTCACCGTTGTTCGGATCGACCACGACGATCGCACCGCGCTTTGCTTTTGTTTCGAGCGCTTTTTCAGCCAGCTCCTGCAAATGAAGGTCAAGCGTTGTGACGACTGTGTGGCCTGGTTCCGGTGGCGTCACAATTCTTTCCGACGTTTTGTTTCCATCCTGATCGAACGTGATCCGATACTCTCCGTGTTTGCCGGTTAAAACCTGATTGAACGTTTGCTCGAGTCCTTCGCGTCCTTCAGTTTCAGGCCAAAGAACTTCGTGATTGTCGATGATGCCGTCCGGTGTTCGTCCAGTCTTTCCGGTGTAGCCAACAATTTGTCCGGCAACTTTTCCTTTCGGATAAACGCGCACGTAAAAGGGGCGAAGCGCAATTTCGGCCGGTAACCGGTTTTTTACTGCATCATATTCGTCCTGGGAAAGATTTTGCGCGATTTCGAACGGAAGAATTCCGCGATTGTGATAATGGCGTTTGATCAGGTCATCGGGAATCCTAAGAGGGCGCCCTAACAACTTCTCTGCCGTCCGAATTTTTTCGTGAGCAAAGGTCAGCAACTCCGGATCAGAAAACTCAAGGGGCGTGGGAAAACTGATGACTAAGCTATAACAGAGCCGGTTTTGAGCGAGCGGCAGTCCGTTACGGTCGGTGATTTGGCCGCGGGGCGCTGGGATATCCAGAGTATAAGTCCGAGCGAGCTTTTGCGTTTCGAAAGTGGGCACTATGGTTTCTTCGAACGGGCTTGCGCTAACCATTGGGGCCGGTGCTGTGCCGGCGGCGGGCGTTGGTTCTGACTGTCCCTGAACTGGAACGATCAAGAAAAAGAAAAACAGGATCGACAGACCTAACAATAAACTCGAGTTAGCTGTGGTCTGCTGACGCAAAGGTAATATCGGAATCGTCATCGGAAGGAAAGAATCGATCGCGCCCGCCAATCAGCCATTCTTGTTCGATGCGACTCGTTCAAACCTCAAAAGTTGAAATACAGGATGACTCATTTCAAATGAATCAGGCGTGACATTTCGATAAATACCGCGCCCCGGCGGTTTGCCAATCTTCGATGTCGATTCCCATTCCCCATCTTTTGCGGTCAATATTCCTTCGTCGGTGGTTTCGAATAGAAATTTGTAAGATGAATCCGGCGCGACGATCCATTCAGCGTCCCACATCGATCCAGCAAATAAAGTGGTCGCGCGCCATGTTCCGACGATCGGATGTTGTCCGGCAACGCTGGCTCCACTCCGTTTGTAATTCAAGGTTATGTGCGTGTTTGGATCGGCCGTGGGCGAAGTCCAGGTAAGCCGATCTTCTGCTGGGAAAGAGTAGGTCGTCATCACTGTCTTGCCGGTTTTTTTATCGGTCACCATTCCCTTGCCATTGTTGAGGGAAACAGTGCCTTCACCGTTCAGGAAAACTTTGAAAGTGTATCGGCCAGCGGCGTCGATCGACAATTCGACGTGCACTTCAGAATCAAGGAAGGTCGTTACATATGACCACCGTCCAATCAAGGCCGGATCAACGTTTGGTTTGGTGATCGTCTCTTTTTCGGCAGGCGTAGGCTCGACCTTCGTGATTTGTTCTTGTTTCGCGGCCCATGGTCGCCAGAGCAGGAGCCCGACAACAACAAGGAGAAGCGCGATGACAGCTCCCGCCAGCCAAGCCAGTTTGTTTGCGCTTGGCGCTGCTTTAACTGCGGGAGATGGAATGCTCGGCGCAATAGGCGGCGCCGGAACGCTAGGTCCGGTTTGATCGCCCAACATCGGTTTGATTCGCGCAGCGATTTCCTGCAACCGTCGCTCCAACGGCGGCGAAATCGCATCGAGCCAATGAATGTTCGACAGAAAATATTGAAGCGACTGTGCAGGAGCTACATCATCGACTCGGATCGGAACGATAGTGACTCCGTAGTCAGCTGCTCGTTCTACTTCACGCGCAATTTGTCCTGATGCGTTCGCGTTCTCGGAAAAAATCAGAACCATCACGCGGCTGTTTTGAATGGCGTCAACAATCGCTGCGCCCCACGGTGCGCCCGGTGGGACATCACGAGGCGCTACCCAGCATCGCATTCCATTTGCTTCAAATGTCGCGCAGACCGCGTCGGCAATCGGTTTGTCCTTGCTGGAATGGCTTATAAAAATGTCGTGCGCCATAGCTGCGGAACGCTCAAGCATTTACCAACGCTAAATCGCCATGTCTAGTGTTGCTCAAGATAACGATGTAAGTCGCGCGCTAATTTCGGCCCAATTCCTTCCGTCGACGCAATCTCGTCGATCGACGCTTTTCGAAGTCGCTTTACCGATCCGAATTTTCGGAGCAGCAAATTTTTTCTATTCTGACTGATGCCCGGACAATCATCGAGAATGCTTTCGCCGATGCGTTTCTTCATCAGGAGCTGATGATAAGTGTTGGCAAAACGATGTGCTTCATCACGGATGCGCTGGAGTAGGCGAAGCGCGCCGGAATCGTGTGGGAGAATCAAGGGCAAAGCTCGCTGTGGCCGATAGATTTCTTCGAATTCTTTGGCCAACCCGATAATCGGAATTTCATGCAGGCCGAGACGCTGCAGCTCGCGACAAGCTGATGAAAGCTGACCTTTGCCGCCGTCCACTATGATTAAGTCAGGGAGTCTTAATTGTGGATTGCGGATTGCGGATTGCGGATTGGAATCTGTGGTTAAGCGTTCAGCAATTTCGAACGCGTTTTCCTGTGAATACTCTGCAACGCTAAGGCGCTCGGGTTGGCTACTGCCATCCGCCAATCGGTTTTCTCTTTCTGCGATCCCGAGTAAGACTCGTGAATATCGTCGCCGGACTACCTCGGCCATGCTGGCAAAATCATCCTGACCTTCAACGGTTCGAATTCGGTATCGGCGATAATTATCTTTATCGGGAACACCGTTACGAAAACTGACCATCGACGCGACCACATGAGTGGTAGAGATGTTCGAGATATCGAAGCATTCCATCACTGTTGGTGGGTGGGCTAATTGAAGTGCGTCAGCCAAAGCTTGGAGGTCGCTGACCGGATCGATCGAACTAGGCAAACTGTGGCGCGTAAATCGTCGCATCGGCTTTGTCGTTCGACGAAGGTCTTCGAGCATATTGCGCAGTTCCGCGGCTTTTTCGAAATCGAGTTTCCCGGCAAACTTGAGCATTTCTTCCTCGAGGGCGGCGATCATTTCGCGTGAATGTCCTTCCAGAAAATCGCAAGCTTGCGCTACGCGTTCACGGTATTGTTCAGCCGTAATTTCGCTCAAACGGGTTGGAACTTGATAGGTCGCTGATTTTAGTTCGCGTTCTGTCGGCGATCCACGTCCAAAGGTGAGGACACCGAATTTCTTGCGCATGAAATTGAGTGTCTGGCGTAACGCGCCAGCGTGCGCGTACGGTCCAAAATAGCGGGCGCCATCATCCTTTTTGAAGCGCGCGAGGCGAAATCGGGGCCAATCTTCCGTCTGATCGACCTTGACCACGAGGAAGCGTTTGTCGTCGCGGAATGAAATGTTATAACGCGGTCGATATTCCTTGATTAATTTACCTTCGAGCAAGAGCGACTCCGGCTCGCTTTGCACAGTGTGTATTTCGAAATCCCACGCCGCCTCGAGCATGGCTCGCGTTTTGATGTCGGCTGTTGCCAGCTTAGAAGGCATAAAGTACGAGCCGACCCGTTTTCGAAGATCACGCGCTTTCCCCACGTAAATGACGCGATTAAAGCGATCCCGCATCAGGTACACACCTGGTTTGTGCGGCACATCATGAACCTTTTTGGTCAGATCGGGTTTTTCCTTTTTCGGCGACGACATTCGTTAATTGGGCTCAAATTTACGCTAGAAGTGTTCTGACGCGAGATGTCGTGTACATGGGTGCGCCGGCAGAACGTAGAGGAAACGGCGCTTTGGGCTGTGAGCTTTGCTGCGAATGGGGGGGGTGGCCAAGTCCTGCTCGGTTATCAACGTTGGCGCCGCACCCCAAAGCGGTGTCGCGCTTCGCTTGCCACCGCACTCCAAGAACAGAGAGTGATTAGATGTTCGACGTTGCGATTGTTGGTGGCGGTCCCGCCGGATCAGTCTGCGCGTCCATTTGTGCGCAAGCTGGTCTAAGGACGCTGCTGCTCGAGCGCGAAACATTCCCACGTGAAAAGGTTTGCGGCGACTGTTTGAACCCCGCCTGTTGGCCCATTTTGACTCGGCTCGGATTGGTTAATGCCATTCGCAATCTGCCCCATGGCGTTATGGATCGCGTCGAATTCATCGGAATCGACGGGCAATCGGTCGCTGTGGCGTTCCCGGGAGACGGCGAGATCGCGGTGAAGCGAAGCTTGTTCGACCAGGTTTTGTTGAATCGGGCGCGCGATCTCGGAGCCGTAATAATGGAAGGCCAAACCGTTACCGCTTTGAGTCGGCCGGGCTTCGGTTTGAAATGCTGGGAAATCACCACCGTCAATCAAACCTATCGAGCACGAGTGTTAGTCGCAGCAGATGGACGAAATTCCACCGTCGCGCGATTTTGCAACCTGCTTCCTCGAACCCCGCGGGAACGGGTGGCTATTCAAACGCATCTGCCGTTGCCAAAAGATTTCGGTAACCGTGTTGTTCTGCAGTTTTTGCCCGAGGGATATTCCGGGCAAGCTCCGATTGGAAATGGTGAGTTAAATCTTTGTCTGGTTGGGCCACCGGAGAAAATCGAAGGTTTGCGCGCTTGGGCGATCGCGCATTTCCAAGTTAGTCACGATCAGATTTGGCGAACGATCACGCCTTTAACCCGAGCGCCTGTGGCCGTGGCGCAGCGGTCGTTATTCCTTATCGGAGATGCGGCGCAGGTGGTGGAACCGTTTACGGGGGAGGGAATTTATTATGCAATGGCGACCGGAACGTTGGCGGCAAATGCGATTATTGCGGTACAGGGTGGAGAGGATGAAGTAAGAATAGCGACGAATTATGTCGCTGCGCACGAAGCGTTGTATCGTGGCCGTTTATGGATCAATCGATTAGCGCGTGCAGCGGCTCTTTCGCCCCGAGTGGCTTCAACGCTTCTTCGAATTGTCCGATTGCAACCGGCGTTACTGAGATTACTAACGGAAAGAGTGGTTAGGTGAAAGCGTTGGTTTTTTGCCGGCACGCTTTGACCGTGTTGGCCATGAGCATAGCAATGGTCATTGGTCCTACTCCTCCTGGAACAGGAGTGATGAAGGAAGTTTTCGGCGCAACTTCATCATAAGCCACGTCGCCAACCAATCGATAACCGCGTTCCACCGTCGCGTCGTTTACGCGATTAATTCCCACATCAATCACAACCGCGCCGTCACGGACATGTTCGGCCCGCACAAAACCGGGTTGCCCAATCGCGGCAATCAAAATGTCAGCTGATCTTGTTATCTCAGCTAAATCGCGACTTCTTGAATGCACAACCGTTACCGTCGCATCGGCCCCTTTCCCTTTGCGCATTAGAAGCAGCGCAAGCGGTTTGCCCACAATCATACTGCGACCCAAGACCACCACATGTGCTCCAGATATTTCGACGCCGCTTTCGATAAGCAACCGCTGACAACCAAGTGGAGTGCATGGAACGAAACCGCTCTCATCGCCAAGCGCGAGTTTGCCAACGTTTACTGGATGAAATCCGTCCACGTCCTTATCCGGATCGAGCGCCCGCACTATCGCCGCTTCATCGATCTGTTTGGGTGGCGGGGATTGCACAAGAATCCCGTGGATTGCTGGATCGCGATTCAATTGATCAACCTGCGCCAGGAGTTCCGCCTGTGTCGTTTCGGTGGGTAATTCCAATTTCACCGAATGCAAACCGAGGTCGCGACACATCTTGTCTTTCGACCGGACATACGCACGCGATGCGGGATTATCTCCAACGAGAACAACCGCTAGCCCTGGCGTTGCTCCGCGTTTTTTTAGTTCAGCAATTTCGGTCCGCAAATCGGTGTAAACTTTTTCGGCCACTTTCCGGCCTTCGATAATTTCTGGCATGGTCGGAGACTATTACGCGGTCAATGACGGATTGCTCGACTCATTTTTCTTCAACCAACTTCATCATTGCTTCCTGCAGCCGCATCCGTTCGTTCTCGAACTGTTCTGGCGTTGCGGTTTCACCAATTTGAATTGGAGGCCCGAGGATAAAGCGCACTTGTGAAAAGGGGCGCGGCGCGAAAAAACGATCCCAGCTTCGGACTCGCCATGAAGAGGAAAACTCGAGGCTGGCTGGGATTACGGGCGAATTGCACTTTTGCGCTAGAAACACAACGCCTTGGCCCAGCTGATAAGCAGGACCGCGCGGGCCATCGGGCGTAATGACCAGATGTGTTCCCGCTGCAAAAGTGTCAGCTAAGCTTAGCAATGCGCTTGCTGCTTTGCGTGAAGTAGATCCACGGATTGTTCCGTAGTTGAACTTTTCAACAATGGCGGCAATCAGATCACCATCACCACTCGCGCTGATCAACGCCGCGGCCGGACGCCCCGGAAGGAATTTGCGAAACAACGAAGGAAGAAGAAGCAACCGATTATGCCAGACCGCAAAAATATATGGCTGCTTCAGCGCACTGGGAATCACACCGCCTTGATCTTCCAGTTTGAAACGCAATGTCCAAACCCAAACCCGGAGTAACAGATAACCGACACTAACCAATACTCGGGCAGGCCAACCTTCGATCTTCAATTTCGCGCGTGATTGAGGTTTGATTTCACACGTCGCTTTTCCAGCGATAGGTCCGGGGACTAGGCAATCCCAGTTGATCGAGAATGCGCCAGACTACTGTGTCCACTACTTCAGCGACTGTGCTTGGGCGACTGTAATAGGACGGAATGGCCGGAAGAAGGATAGCGCCGGCTTCCAACAGAGTCACCACGTTGCGAGCGTGAATTAGGTTCCATGGTGTCTCACGCGGGACGACGATCAGTTTTCGCCGTTCTTTGAGGAAAACATCTGCGGCGCGGAGTAATGCGGAATCACTGGTGCCCGCAGCGATTCGACCCAAGGTGGCCATCGAACACGGGATGATCACCATTGCGTCAAAATAATTTGAGCCGCTGACAAACGGAACATTGAGATCGCATTCGTCATGTTCAATAACGCCATTCGGAGCAACAAACTGATCGACCTCCTGCGCCGCCACTTGTTTCGCGTGACGGCTCATCACCAAATGAACCTCGTTTCCGATGCAATCGATTTGCGCCAGCAAACGCTGCAAATAAATCGTGCCGCTCGCGCCGGTTGCGGCGATCACCAGTTTCATTCGCCTAAAGAATCACAATTGGGGCATAAACACTAGCTGACAGAAGTGGAAAGGCAGAACCTAATACATTCGCCTCGCCGCCATTTGGGCCGATGAAAATTGTGTGCGAGTTTGATTGACACATGGGAGAGGCAAACAACATAAAATCCGAAATGCGACATCCGATTCCCGGAGGTTTTTTGGTTGCTATCGAAGGAATCGACGGATCAGGTAAAACCACTGTGGCAAAACTTTTGGCTGAGTTTTGTACCGAGAATCGCCTATCCTATATTGTTTCCAAAGAGCCAACCAATGGACAATACGGACAGCTAATTCGGGATTCGGCGCTTCGCGGTCGCCTTACAACTGAGGAAGAAGTTAATTTACTCAGTAAGGATCGTAAGGAACACGTCGCACAAGTAATTCAGCCAGCACTAGACCAAGAGAAAATTGTTCTTCTTGACCGCTACTATTTTTCGACGGCTGCCTATCAAGGTGCGCATGGAGCTGACACGGAGTCGATTCTACAAGCAAATGAGGTATTCGCGCCACAGCCCGATCTGCTTATCCTTCTCGATGTTTCCCCAGCCACCGGCATACAACGAATTCGAAACCGGGGCGACGAGCCGAACAAATTTGAAACGATAGAATCGCTTGAGAAGGCTCGTTCCATCTTTCAGCAGATAAAGCGACCGTACAAATTTCAAATGAACGCCGAAAGTGGAATTGAGTGGGTGATTTTCCATGTCACGAAAAAGTTTCAAGCGGCTGCAATGAATAAGATTTCTCAAAACCACTTCTCTTTGGAAGGGCTGAATCGCACCCGAGAGTTTTTCGGAGCGGATAGGTTGCCTGTTCCTGCCACTTGCTAGAGCCGCCGCGGACTGCGGCATCAGCATCTCGGCCCACTCCGAGGGGGCTGATTACCGTTTGAAATTCCCAACAGTCACGCATTTAGTTCCCCAATGGTAAAAAAGCTTCTCCATACCCGTTACCGGGTTACCGACCTGGAAAAAACGGTCGCGTTCTATCGGGACGTCCTTGGCTTGGAGGAGACTCGACGCCAAACATCCGGCCGTGGGTCTCAGCTCGTTTTCTTTCGTGCGCCCGGTAGCGAAGAGGAAATTGAGATTTGCAAATTCGACGAAAGCGGCCCGGTTATAGTCGGTCCTGACCTAACACATCTGGCGTTCGAGGTGGATGACCTCGAGGGTTTTGCGAAGGAGGCTGCGAAAAAAGGATATCCGCTCTCGGATGGCCCGCACCCACATGGCAAAGGCGGCGCGATCGCATTTATCGATGCGCCGGAAGGATACGAGATCGAGTTAATTCAACGTGGATCCGCATAATCGCACCGTGCTCACTGTTGCTCGCGTGGAATCTATCGGTAAAATCCGCTTTATGAATCGCCGCAAAGAACTGATCACGCGCTTTTGCTTTCTCGTCGTCGCACTTGCCTGTGTTGCGGCAAAACCCAAAAAACAGGAGTTCAAAACCGTCCGGCCCGCCGGTATTCCCGACGCCCCTGAATTCATCAAAGAAAAGGGCGGCGGCGAATCAATTCCATCAATTGCCCAGTTCGGACCTGACAACGCCCCCAAAGTTGTTCCCACAACCAAAGCCGCCAGCGTTATGGTGATCGACGCGCGATCAGGTGAGATCTTTTACGAGAAAAATGCAGACGCCCCCCGCGCCGCAGCTAGTACACAAAAATTACTGACTGCGTTGATCGTGGCTGAGCGGGGTTATCTTGATCGCCAGGTGGTAGTCGAGCCTACCGACACACAAGCTGAGCCGGTGAAATTGAACATCAAACCAGGCGAGACCTATCAACGGATCGAACTCTTGCGCGCGCTGCTTGTGAAAAGTCCGAACGACGTCGCTCGCTGCCTGGCACGTGATTCAGCCGGTAGCATCGAATCTTTCGCACAGGTGATGAACGAAAAGGCTCGCCAGTTGGGCGCAACCAATTCGCACTTTTTGAATCCAAATGGGCTTCCGATGCCCGGGCAATATTCAACTGCGCGTGATCTCTCGATCATCGCGAAAGCGGCTTATGCTAACCCGACCATCCGCTCGATCGTTTGTTTGCCCCAACTCGTTTTTCGTTATTCGAATGGGCGAACTCGCGAGTTACACAACACTAACAAGGTGCTAACGCGGATGCCGTATTGTAACGGCATGAAAACCGGTTACACGGAAGCCGCAGGTCATTGCCTGATCGCCAGCGGCGCTCGCCCCGGCCGGGACATCATTGTGGTCGTCCTCGGGGACAGCAAAGCCGGTATTTGGCGGGACGCCTCAGCCCTACTTTCGTGGGGCCTGTGGAACGGCAACTCATAGTTCGTAGACCCAGCTCGCTTGCGTCTCGTTCCCAAACCGTGTTTGGGAACGCAGTCGACCTTGAATCTGCGGAGTGTGCGCGAGGGTCGCGCTATTCAACGGCCCAGTAGGCCCTGGCTACCGAACTCAGCAATCAGCTAAATTACAGGCTTCCCATAGCGCTCTGCCGAAGAAGCGGCGAGGGAACCAAGGCCGGATTCGAATTGGGATCGAGGTTATCCGGTTCCGGACCTTCAGCTGGCGGCGCAGGCTCAGTTGATTGAGGTGCGTTGCTGTATCGAGTCTGCATTTCTCGGATAGTTTCACGTTTGGCAGCTGTCTGGGTGGACTCGCATGCGACGAGGAAACTGAGGCTGGTAGCGAGGAGGCAAGCGGTGATCTTGGTCATCATATTTGGGACTCCGTTGGGAACATTGGGGAGGGCGGATACGCCCGAGGGTTCTATAATTACTATATTTGCCATTGGATTGACAAGCCCATTTTTATATTCGCCGGGCCCCACTTTCAGTTCCACCGCAAACCCTATGAAAATCGCCCAAGAATTGCAATTAATCTCTCCCGCGTCTCCTCTGGCCATAGCTTCCGGTCCGTGACCATCGCATTGTCCAACGCACGATGCTCCGGCCAATCTGCTTTCGCAGGAATACGGGGGATTGCGTGTATCAGAACCTTTTTGGCGGTCTCAGCATTGGCTACCAGATGCCCGATGATCGTCTGCGCCGAGACCGGCTCTTCTTCGATCTTCCAACAATCGTAGTCCGTGATCATTGCGAGGGTCGCCAAAGCGATTTCGGCTTCACGCGCTAACTTCGCTTCCGCGACATTAGTCATTCCAATCACATCAAAGCCAAGACGCCGATTGAGGTCCGATTCGGCGCGCGTGGAAAAGGCCGGGCCATCCATGTTCACGTAAACACCACCGTTGTGAACTCGGATACCCGCGGCACGAGCGGATTCAGCCAGAATATTTCGGAGACTCGTTGAGATCGGCTCGGCAAATCCCACGTGGGCCGCGATTCCGCCGCCGAAAAACGTGTGATGCGCTCGTTGACTAGTTCGGTCGAAAAATTGTGAGGGAAGAAGCAAATCGCGGGGCGCGTATTTTTCCTGCAAACTTCCTACGGCTGTCACGCAGATGATCCAACGGACATTAAGGGACCGCAGCGCATAGATGTTTGCACGATGATTGAGTTCGTGGGGTAACAATCGATGACCGCGTCCATGGCGCGGAAGGAAGTAAACTTGGCGTCCGGCAACCTTGCCTCCGAAAACGATATCGGACGGTGCTCCGAAAGGCGTATCGATGCGATGCTCGGTTGGGGCTTGTAACCCATCCATTTGGTACAGACCGCTTCCACCGATGACGCCTATCGCGGGGAGAGGGTCTTGCATGGGTCAATTGATTAAAGGTCTCGGCGTGCGGTGGCAAGCATTGGGAAAGAAGGGTTCAATGTTCGATGTTCGATGTTCGATGTTGAATGTTTGGATTCAGGGGGTGGGCGCAGTTAGAACAAGTGTTACCTATGTTTTGAACCTATTGGTGTTACCTAGGTTCTGAACCTGCACCCATCTGCGGTCCGGAACATCGAACGTCAAACATCCAACATCCAACTTCGAAGACTGACTTCTCGAGGCCATTAGCGATGGGCCATTAGCCATAGACACTTCCGTGGCATGGAACCTACCCTGGTGTATTATTCCGGCCCGACCATGCCCAAGTTCTTCATTAAGACCTACGGCTGCCAAATGAACGAGCGCGACTCGGAACAAGTCGCCCATTCATTAATTGCCCGTGGCTACGTCCGGGTGGCAAACGAAACCGAAGCCGACGTCGTCCTTCTCAATACCTGCAGTGTTCGGGACATGGCCGACCAGAAAGCCCTCGGCAAAATGGGTATGTTGGGCAAGATCGCTAAACAACGGCCGGAAGTCGTCTTTGGTTTCCTTGGTTGCATGGCGCAGGCGCGCGGCAATGAACTTTTTGGTGAAATCCCGCACCTCGACCTTGTTGTGGGCACGCAAAAATTCCATCGGGTCGCCGATTATGTTGACGAGATCGTCGCTCACAAACGCGCCAAAGCGGAGCGGAGCGAATCGGATTATCGGCGCATGGACGATCCGCGGTTTTCGATTTGTGATATCGAAGAGGAAGCAGGATCGGCCGCGACGATTCGGGAACAGGAGTTGGCTGATCGACAGGCCACAGCTTTTATTTCGATCATGCAAGGCTGCAATATGCATTGCACTTTTTGTATCGTCCCGCAGACGCGCGGATCGGAACGCAGCCGTTCTATCGAAGAGATCGTTCGTGAGGTGCGCGGGCTCGTTAATCGAGGCGTAAAGGAAGTGACGCTCCTCGGACAAATAGTGAATCTATACGGGCGCCACGAGTTTCCTATCGTCAACGGTAAGACGCCGTTTGTTCAGTTGTTAGAAGCTGTGAATGAAGTCGATGGTTTGGAACGAATCCGATTTACTTCTCCGCATCCGATCGGGTTTCGAAATGATCTAGTCCAAGCGCTCGCTGATCTGCCGAAGATGGCCGAACACATTCATCTTCCGGTGCAATCCGGTTCGGATCGCATCCTGAAGGCAATGCATCGGCCATACACCGCTGAAAAATATTGGCGGCTTGTCGATCAAATCCGACAAGCGCGCGATGGCATCGCTATCACAACGGATATCATCGTTGGATTTCCCGGCGAACAAGAGGAGGACTATTTGCAGACTCGCGATCTCGCTGAACAAATCCAGTTCGATAACGCTTTCATTTTCCGATACTCGACTCGACGCAACACGCCTGCGGCAGAAATGTCTGACCAAATTTCCGAGGAGGTGAAAGAAGAACGTAACCAGGATCTTCTAAACGTTGTCAACGCATCGACGCATCGCGCACACGAACGCCTGGTCGGCCGCGAAGTCGAAGTCTTGTGCGAAGGACCGAGCCGGACGAATCCTGCTAGATTGATGGGACGAACCCGGACGAATAAGATCGTAGTTTTCGAGGGAGAACGCGATTTGGCAGGGACGATCTTGAATGTTCAGGTAGAACGTTCGAACGGATTCAGCTTGTATGGAACGCCGGTCGTGCAACCCTCTCCTCCGGTTTACGCATGATTTATCATTTGTCCCTTCAAACGGCAGGTTTTCTGGCCGGGCTTTTTCTGCTGCTCGTCGGTTTACCGGGAGTGATTAGCCCCGATTTCTCACGCAATCTGGCCAAGCGTTTGCCACGGTCGCGCGTTGCCGGCTTCCTAATCCTGACCATCGATCTTTTTTGGGCGCTTTGGTTACTCGCCACTATGGAAATGGGAGAGTTCCAAAGTTTTCGGCGACCATTGCTAATTATTCTGCCGATTGGTTTCTTCCTCGTCCTGAGGTTTGTTGACGAGTTTCTAGCAGTTCGCGCATTAGGAATTTTGTTTTTGCTGGCAGCGGAGCCGTTGCTGGATGCGGCGTTTTTCAGGATGGAACCGAGTCGGCTGCTAGTAACAGTGTTAGCCTATCTGTTGATCGTAATTGGGCTTTTCTGGGTGACGATGCCCTATCTCATGCGGGATCATATCAACTGGAGCGCGCGGACGGCTGGGCGTTGGCGATTGGCTCACGGGCTCGTTATGATTTATGGCGTGACGATCCTGGCTTGTGCGGTGACCCAATATTGATCGTTCCAAACCGTCCGTGTTGGCCGGCGTGAACCGAATCCTGATCATTCGCGGGGGAGCAATCGGCGATTTTGTTCTTACCCTGCCGGCGATCAGGTTACTTCGTGAACGGTATCCGGATTCGCGGATTGAAATTCTCGGTAATCCTTCGATCGCGGCGTTAGCTGATGGACGTTATTACGCTGATGCAATTCGATCGATTGAGGAACGAGGTCTCGTCTCCTTTTTTGTGTGTGACACCGATCTTCCGCGCGAGTGGGTCGAATACTTCGGCAGCTTTGACCTGATTGTGAGTTATTTGTCGGACCCGGAGAAGATCTTCGAAAGAAATCTAAAGCGTTGTCAGATCAAACTGTTAATTGCTGGTCCTGCGCAATTGACCGGGAGCGATCATGGAGCCTTGCAACTCGGTAGGCCATTGGAAAAATTAGGACTGCACCTCGATTCTGCAGCGGCACAATTATTTCCGTCGGATGAAGATCGCGAGTTCGCGCGACGTTTTCTCAGTAATGCCACGCGGCTCATCGCAATTCACCCAGCAAGTGGAAGCGAGTCTAAGAATTGGCCGATCGAGAAATGGAAAGCGCTCGGTGATTATTTTCTCCAGCGGAATTTTGAGCTCGTTGTTGTCTCCGGTGAAGCTGATGTAGCCCGGACGAATTTTCTGAAATCAGTGTGGTCGGAGAGAGCGATCAGATGGGCCGACAATTTACCGCTTCCTCATTTGGCGGCTGTGTTGGAAAGCAAAATGTTTATCGGACACGACAGCGGGATTTCGCATATCGCGGCAGCCGTGGGCGGGCGCTGTTATTTGATGTTCGGTCCGACTGATTCAGGCGTGTGGGCACCTGTTAACGAAAATGTGCGCGTAATTCAGGGGTCGGAAGGGAAATTGGGTCCGATCAGAGTGGAAGATCTGATTGGCGCGATCGGTGAGTCAGAGCAAATGGTCTGCAATCCCTTCGGGACTGATAGCTGCCACCGCCGCTGACCGTAAGAAACCGCTGTGGCCCTACGAACTGATGCGCATCGGCATCAACACATACAGAAATGGGGTCTGAATTTTCAGAACGCCCGGGCTCATCTCATCAATCAGATCCAGAAAAATTTCGTCTTCAGTCAGATTGCGTAAAGGCGCCATTAGAAACTCCGGGTTAAACGCGATTGAAAATTCGCGTCCCTTGTAAACGACTGCGAGCGATTCCTTCGCTTCACCGACTTCCGGCGTATTGGCGGTAATGTCGATGTTGTTCTTGCTGAAATTCAGTTTGATCGAATTCGATTTGTCGCTCGCTAACAATGAAACTCGGCGCAGCGAATTGAGAAACGTTTCGCGTTCAAGTGTCACGCGTTCCTTGGTCTCACCTGGAATGACCTGGCGATAATTCGGATAATTTCCTTCAATCAACTTCGAGACCAACAAGGTGTTGTTCAGGTCGAACGCAATCTGGCCGCTGGTGACGCTGACTTTCACGTCGCCGTCATCGGTCAACAACCGCTGCAATTCTGTGACCGCTTTCGTTGGGACAATGATGTCGGTTTCGTGGCTTCGGGGAAATTCGAGCTCGATATCCACCATCGCAAGACGCCGACCGTCCGTAGCCACGAGGGTAAGTTTGTTTTCCTTTAAACTGAACAGCAGCCCATTCAGAACATACCGCGTCTCGTCAGTCGAAATCGCATACGAAGTTTTGCGTAAACCGTCGCGCAGATCTTTCTGACGAATGGTAATGACTTTCGCGTTTTCGAACTTCGGCAAGGGCGGGAACTCTTCTTCCGGTAATCCGAGGATTTTGAAAAAGCTCTGTCCGCAACGAATGGAAGCCGCGTTTTTGCTATCGACTTCGAGTTGAATCTCACTGGAAGGTAGTTCGCGGATGATAGTGAAAAGGCGGCGCGCTGGGAGGGTAGTTGCGCCTTCCTTTTCGATATCAGCTTGGACGCTGCCGCGAACGCCGACGTCCAGATCAGTCGTCGTCAGATAAACATCGCTTCCTTTTGCCTGTAATAGGACGTTCGAAAGAATGGGAAGAGTAGTTCGTGTACTGACGACATTCTGCACTTGCTGCAAACCTTCGAGCAATTTTTCTTTCGTAACGCTGAGTTTCATGACGGGACGAGCTAAGATGTAAGGCTTACGAATTTATTCGGCAACCGCAATCTCGTGATGGTTACCGGCTCAACGTTGCAGGGCGCTGTCGATGAATGAAATCGTCTGCCGAAGTTTGTCTTGCTCCTGCATTCTTCGCTTCACCAGTTTACAAGCGTGGAGAACGGTTCCGTGGTCACGTCCGCCGAACGCATCTCCGATTTCGTTCAGGGAGGCTTTGGTTAATTCACGGGCAAGGTACATTGCGACTTGCCGTGGGAAAGCAATATTGGCCGGGCGCCGTTTGCTGGTCATATCCGCCAGTCGAACGTCGTAATGTTCCGCTACTCGGCGTTGGATTTGTTCAATGGTGATGGCGTGGCGCGCTTCTTCCTGCAGGATATCTTTGAGCAGGTGTTCCACCACTTCATTCGTTAGTTCTTTCCCGCTCAAGGAAGCGAAGGAAGCAACTCGCATCAATGCTCCCTCAAGTCGGCGAACATTGGTCCGGATTCGGGTGGCCAGGAAATTGAACGTCTCGTCGCCGAGTTTGATGTTAAGCGTGTGCGCTTTCTTTCGCAGAATCGCCATGCGCGTTTCCACGTCCGGCGGTTGCAGCTCGGCCGTTAAACCCCATTCGAAACGGGATACGAGTCGATGTTCCAGGTTTGCAATCTCAGATGGCGGTCGATCGCTCGAGAGAACGATTTGCTTATGCCCATCGAAAAGAGTGTTAAAGGTGTGAAAAAATTCTTCTTGCGACCGTTCTTTCCCGCCGAGGAATTGGATGTCGTCGATCAAGAGCAGATCGGCCTGTCGATAGCGTTTGCGGAATTTAACGAGGTTATTGTGCTGAATCGCATCGATGAACTCGTTAATGAAAAGCTCACTCGAAAGATACATCACCTTGGCATTCTTTCGCTTTAGCCCGACGTACTGGCCGATCGCCTGCATCAGGTGCGTCTTGCCCAAACCCACTCCGCCGTAAACAAATAGCGGGTTGTACGTGCGCGCCGGATTTTGCGCGACGGCCAAACTCGCGGCATGCGCGATCTCGTTGTTTGGACCAACGACAAATGATTCAAAATTATTTCGCGGATTCAGGCCGAGCGCAGTTCCTGATTGACGCGAATCGCGAGAATGATCGCGTGCCGAATCTTTTCCTGGAATCTTGGTTAGCGTTTCGCCATCCAGATCTGATCCTTCAGCGGCAGAACTAAACTTTACTTCACGCGGAGTTCCGAAAGCAGTCACGATTGCCGTTTGCAGCGCGGCCATGTGATTACTTTCGATCCAGAACTGATAAATGTTGTTCGGAACGCGAAACGTAAACGATTCGTCGTTGGCGTGAATAAGTTGCACCGCTGAAAACCAGCGTTTGAACGTATCTGGGCTTACTTGTGGCTTTAGTGCGGCCGACAATTTCTGCCAGAGCTGAGCGTAATTCTCTTCCATGACCCAACTTGTTAACAGCGTTAGACAACCGGCAGACCGAGGGATAACGGCCGGTTGTGCGAGGCAAAAAGTTTTTCCCGACCGCCGCCTCTGCCAGCGTATCCCCGTGCTTTCCCTCGTTTAATAAGCGTCCAACTTGCTAAATACGAGGGAAAAAGAGCCAGTTCACTCAAAACCCATGAGGGGGGAGCAAAACAGAGCGCATTCGATTGTGTCGAACAGGTCACAGTGGCCGGGATGTTGTTCATTCTACAAGTTCGTAAATTCCTGAAAGCTGTTCACATCTTATTAACACCCTGTCCGCCCGCTCTGCGAGCGGCTTGAGAGTAGAAACCCGACGAATGAGCGACAAGCAAAAATCTGAATTTTATTTTTAGCTTTTGATCAAAATAATCTTGACGAAAAAATGCATCGAGTGTTACCCGGCCTACGCCTCGCCTTGGTTCGCCCAAAGGTTGACCAGGCGCTCCAGTCAGCGCAATTTTCCTACTCGAATTTGCGTTCGCCCCAACCATCGCGGTCTAAGAAAATGCTTTTCAATTTTTCAGCCGGAATCAAGAACGAACCGAAAAACATTCGATTTTTTTTGGCGCTCTTGATCGGTTTCCTCGTTTCGATCAATCAAGCAACTGCTTCAGATGATATTCCGCCTCCGTTCGGATTTCGATGGAACGAATCAAGCGCACGCGTTGAGCAAGTGCTGATCGGAGCAAAGGCGAAGATTGTTTCGAAAGAAAAAAAAGAAAAACGCGATGTTTGGACAGTGGAAGGTTTAGTGCAACCGGGGTTGAAGCGGACAATCTTCGGATTCAGAGAAGGTTTCTTGGTCGAAGTAGAATTGCAGTACGAATATCCAGAATGGACGATCGAACGTTACAACGATCGAATGGGAGAAATCCGACGTTACTTTGACGGAAAATTCGGGACCGGAAAATTGGTCTCACGCACGCGTGACACAGATTCCGACGTGATCCAGACATTGGTCGGTTACCAATGGCTGGTCGGAAATACAATGCTCGAACTTTTCTATTTCTCCGCGCAACGCGATCCGAACGTCTTTCGGAGTATCACCGTGACGTACAAATCAATCGGATAGTTTCTCTGTAACCCCACTATTGCATCTGTCGCCAAAGGGCAGACTCGCCCTGGCGAGTTCTTGTTCTTGGTTTAAGCGCTGCATTCAAACCGATCACGAATTTCGGTTTCGCTCGGCGACCGCTAAAGACGCAACCCAATCACGAGCCGCGCATCGTTTCTTTCTGCAATCGCTTAAGCCGACTACCAAGACTTGCTTTCGCAGCGGAACTCATCCGATCAATAAACAAAATCCCGTTCAGATGATCGACTTCATGTTGAAGAGCTCGCGCTAGCAAACCTGCCGCTTCAATACGCACCGCATCCCCTTCCAATGTTTCCGCTTCCACTGCCACCGATATTGCCCGATCAACTTCTGCGCTGATGTCCGGAAAACTCAAACAACCTTCAAGTTCCGCTGTGACTTGATCGTCCAACTCAATCCTCGGGTTGAGCAGGATCAACGGCATCGCGCCCACGGGATCAACTTCAACCCCATTGAGCAACATCGCGCTTGGCCGATCTTCCACCTGCGAAATATCGAGCACAGTGAGTTGCAGCGGCGCTCCTACTTGCTGCGCCGCTAAACCGATCCCATGCGCGGCGTGCATGGTTTCCAGCATATCTTCGGCAAGCGACCGAATCCGGTCGTCCACCTGTCGAATCCATTTGCCCTTCGTCCGCAAAACCGGATTCCCATATTTGACGATGGGTAACCTCATTTTTCGCTGTGGGTGAAAGCCGGAAGATTTTTTATTCCCGCGAGTTTTAACGCATCCATTACCTTGATAATCGTTCCGAACGACGCCTTCCGGTCTGCTTGCAACGCCAAAGATGATTTCTTTGTCGGTGGAAGATTTCGAATTGAATTCTCCAGGTCATCAATGTTGACCACTTGGCCGTCCAATTTGATTTCATCCTCGGCACTCACGCTGACGATTGCGTGATCGAGATCCGAAGGCGCGCTGGCCGCTGTCTTCGACTCCGGAAGATTAATCTGAACTTCGGGTTGATCCTTCTTAAACGTAGTCGAGACCACGAAAAAAATCAGGAGAATGGTCAGGATGTCGACCAATGAAACGATGATGATCGAGGGCGCCCGCCTCTTTCGGACGGCAATTTTCACACTAGGGTAGCGGCGCTAGCCGGAGCATTCATCGGTCGACCGTCGTCATGGCCACTCCGGCCATAGTAACATTTCGCAATTAAATCCGAGACGATCGATTCCATCTGAACTGAAAGGACTTCGACTTTCTTCGAGAAATAACTGAACCCAATCAGACTCACTACTGCGATCGAAAGTCCAAAAATCGTGCAATTGAGAGCCATCGATATTCCGAGCGCAACCGCTTTTGTATCTGCCGCGCCTGAGCTCAAACCCAATCCCGAGAATACTTGCACCAATCCGGCAACGGTTCCGATTAGCCCAATCAACGGCGCAATTCCCGTAACCACTTCCAACACGATCAGCCCCCGCTCCAACCGCACCAATTCAGCGCGCGCCCGTGTTTGAGCAAATTCGATATTCTCCGAACGCGGCCAGCGCACATGCTGTAACGCAATCCGGGTGATGCGGGCGAGTGAAGAATTGTCATCGTTAACCAAACGACTAAGCCGCTCGGGGCTTCCGCCCGGAACGAGTCGCTCTATTTCGCTTTCAATGACAAGCGGCAACACTTTCTCCTCTCGCAAACTCAATATACTGAGTACGATGGTTGTCACCGTGACAATTGAACATATCAACAGCGGCCACATGAAGAAGCCACCGCGGACGAAGAAGTTCACCATTGTTTGAAAAGTCTCGATCATGGGCATTCTGGCAACGACCCTTTGGATCCCCGCCGGCGTAAAGTCTCAATCACCATGAATTCGGGTAAAGCGTAAAGGAAAAATCCACTGTCAATCTGCCGTCCGGCAAAGTGACAACCAACTCTTCTGGAATGGGAGGAATCTTTGCTTCCTGAAAGGATTGCAAGCAGACATTGGCGAAAGCTTCGTTCGCGCTATTCGAGACTACTTTCAAGTTTTGCAAATGACCTTCGGGATCGACTTCCGCATGGATTCGCGCGGTGCCGATCGAAGCTAAGTCACTCGACTTGATGAAATAATACCAGCGCGAGCCGATCGCATCCGAAACCGCTTTTTGATAACGCCCAAGCGGCGTCCCGACTGCGTTAATCGATGAAGGACCGCGATTGCTTAGGTTCCCATTGATTCGCGCTTGGTCTTTCTGGGCGCGATACCTCGATTCCGATACTTCCGGTTTTGGTCGCGGAACGGACGGTGGAACGGATTCCGGCATTATCTCTGGTTCCGCTTCCGCTTCATCCGGTTTGATCGCGGGTGGCGGAGTCGAAGTTAACATTGCCAGTTGTTCCGGCTCCGGTGTTGCCAACGCCAATGGAGGTGCAGTTGAAACCGGCGGAGCAGAAGCCGGTGGTTTTTTTGCTGCCTGAGCCGTCTCAACTTTCGGTTTCGCCTCCGGTTGCGTTTCCGGCTGCGGTTTGGCCCCATCGGCTTCAAGTGAATACTGGTGAGTATCGAGATCTACTGTCGGGCGATCTTTACCGTCCTGGGATGGCATCGGGATGTCACCAGTTTCCGGAAGCTGACTCGCCCCAATGGAGTTGGCGTTTGACTCGAAGGTTTGGTCCGTTGGCTTTTCTTTGGTCTCTTTGGCCGGATCCGTCTCCATGTAAGGCGGGTTCTTCGGAACGTCCGGCGGCGGCGAATCAACAATGGTGAGTTCGACCGGTTTATCTTCTATCGGAAAAGCCGGGGCCGACGCGCTTCCAAATGCCGCCAAAGAAAACCCCACAATGAGATGGAGGAAAAGCGAGATCAGAATCGCTAATCCGATTTTCCGGCCTTCTTTGCTTCGTTCCTCCATCTGCTCAGGTGGGACTATTCAGTATCACTGGCTGCTCAATTATAATCTCGCTTGCTATGGGCAGGTTTCAATTGCGGGTGTCCGAGCGCCAAAGGCGGGCCGAAATTTGGTGGGCGGAACCGAAATAAGCTTGGTGCACCCTTAGCGCCGAAGGTCTGGCCACGTTTTGCCCTTCGGAACCGATTTCTAACCACCTTTTCGGGCGTGATGAAACAAGTATTGCTGAGCATAACCGCCATGGTCGCCAAAATAGGTTTCACTGAATTGCCGAAGCTGCGACGTGGTCACTTTGCGTTTTCCCGGAAAATATTTCTCTCTCAAGACACGCTCGATCCAAACATCGATCGGAAACGCCCGGAGACGTTCGTAAGTGAAGAGCATGACGCAATTAGCAACCTTTGCGCCTACCCCTGGCAGCTCACACAGGCGTTCCCGTAACGATTCGTCATCTAGCTTTTCCCAATCCTTGAGGTTTGCTTTGCCCGAAGCAATTAGCCGCGCTGTTTCCAAAAGCGTTTTCGCTCGGTATCCGAGCGAACACTCACGCAGATCAGCTTCGCTCAGCTCAGCCAATCTTGCTGCTTCAGGAAAAGCATGAACCTCGAAACCGAGATTTCGCGTTGGTTGGCCAAATCGTTCCCGGAGTTTGTTTGAGATCTGGCGAATGTGCGCCACTTGTTTCATCGACGAAGTAATGAAGGTGGCTAGACATTCCCATTTCGGCTGTCGAATAATGCGTAGGCCTTTGCAGAAATCTCGAGCCGCGCGCATCGAGGGATCATTCGGGAACGACCGCCGGATCTTCGCCAATGGATGATCGAGCGCGAAATAATGCCGAATGATCTTTGCCGTGGTCCCGGCAAAAAAAAGTTCGTCACCTCGTTGTTCTGCATAGACGCCACTCGAACCAATCGCACCGGCATAACCTTCTCCGCATTGTTTCCAATGAAACACCTGACCTGAGTCGAGTGTCCGAGCCAGATCAAAATCAGGCGCATCAATTCGGTTCAGTTTCACGGTCCAACAGCGTAGCGAAGTTTGGTATGCCCGCGAATCAGGCGAATGACGAGGAATCCATCTTTGACCCTCGTTCCCCAATTGCGTGTTGGGAACCCCTTTGCCTACGCAACTGCTTGCCTCTCGAGACAGAAGCGGTCGGGATTCTCCTATTCGCGGCCTTTCTCCGAATTTCTGTTTCATCCGCGTTCAACCGTGGCTAAATAGGTCCTTTCATGGATTTCCGCCTCGCGATCGATTTTGGCGTTCTACTGCTCTACTTCGTTCTCATCATTTTCATCGGCCTTCGCATGGGCCGGAAAGAAGAGAACCTCGAGGATTTCGCATTAGGACGGCGTCAAATTCCGTGGTGGGCGGTCTTGGCTTCGATCATCGCTGCCGAAACTAGCGCCGGCACTTTTTTCGGGACACCGGGCGAAGGGTTCGCACTGCGAAATTACACTTACATTCAGCTCGCGTTCGGAACGATCATCGCCCGGATCCTGGTCAGTTACATTTTCATCAAGCCCTACTACGACTATAAAGTCTTTTCGATCTACGAATATCTGACCGCGCGTTTTGGCGTTCGGACAAAAAACGCCGCGTCCGCGGTTTTTTTGATTACCCGGGTTCTCGCATCGGGAGCGCGATTGTATGTCGCGGCAATCGCGCTCGCGTTGGCTTACGAAATGATTCGCGGCGTTCGCCCCGGTCAACGGGAAACGCTAATAATTTACGTCAGCGCAATTGTTGTTATCGTCTTTTTGACCGCGATCTACACCACGTTAGGCGGAATCAAAGCCGTCATCTGGACCGATCTCATCCAAGCTTCGCTAATGATCGGTAGCGCGTTGCTCGCTGTCTTTTTGCTCTACTCGGCGATTCCAGGCGGCTGGGACGAAATCGTCTCGCGAAAAGGCGGATTCGGTCTCAGCGATTTCATCGATACCGGACTCAAGACAGACTTGCACGGTTGGGAAAGGATCAAAAAAATGTTCGAGATCGAGTACACGATCTTTGCGGGTCTGATTGGTTCGACCTTTATGACAATGGCGACGCACGGTTGCGACCAGGACATGGTTCAACGCATGTTAACCGCTCCTGATATTCGCCGGAGCCGCCGCTCGTTGATTCTCTCCGGCCTGGCCGATATCCCGATCGCAATGACCTTTCTCACCATCGGATTGCTGCTCTGGGTCTTTTATCAATCGCATGTCGACCCGAATCTTCCGAAGTCTCCCAACGAAACGTTTTGCCATTACATCCTCTACGAGATGCCGGTCGGTTTGCGGGGACTATTGATCGCCGGAATTTTTGCGACCGCGATGGGTTCCCTCAGCACTGCGTTGAATGCGCTCGCGACCAGTTTCACTCGTGACTGGTACGAGACCTACATCAACCGCAACTCAGATGGCGAACAAAGTCTCCGCGCAGTCCGCAAAGCGACCGTCGCTTTCGCCGTTCTGATGATCATCGTCGCTTCGACAACTTCGTATTTGGTCATCGTTTTTCCAAATATCCGAATCATTCCGATTGTCCTTGGAATCTACGGTTATACCTACGGTTCAATTCTCGGAGTTTTCCTTGCTGGTATGTTGACGAAAACGCGCGGAAGCGATCGCGGGAATATTTTCGCAATGATTAGCGGGTTCGCGGTGGTTGCGGTGTTAAGCAATCTTCCGAACAAGATTGCGAACATTTTTGGCGGTACCGCCTACACTCCGCCAGCTTGGCTACCGGAAATGGAATTCCCGTGGTGGATTTGTTTCGGGACGATCGTGACCTTTCTAGTCGCGGTCCTCTTCCGGACCGGCCACGAGCACCATCCACCGCAATGAAAGATTGTTCAGCTTCTCAATTTGAGGGGTGAAACATGACCCCGGGCGCGTTGCCAAATTTGCGTTCCCCTTTTGCCGAACGGACTTTTTAACCTCGTCCTCAGGGAGGGCCCGTGAGAAACCGCTAATCCGTCGAAGTCGTAGCCGCGTTTAACGCGAAATTATAACCGACGTTCCAACCTTCCTGATAATCTCTGCGGTTTGCTCCAAAACCTTTGCGAGGGGCGCTTCGATGGAATGCTTCCTTAGATGCTCCGATCCTTTTCATCACCAAATGTTGTTGAGCGTCTGCGCGGCCGGCCTCTTGCCCGTCAGAAAAACCTATTTCCCATGTGGGAGAATGTGTTGAAGGGGCAGCCGCAGTGGCCTTTTGCGGGGGTGACGACCAATCGGTGTTGACCAGCAGCTGGGTTCCACAAAGGAGAACGAAAATCCCAGCCGTGACGCAAATGGCTCGCCGAATTCGTCTTCGCTGGTAGAGAACTTCCGGCGGCTCAAGCCCCGTATAGCTACGGTGAAAGAAAGGTTGGACCGGGTCGTTTTCCATTGGGATAAGGGCTCGTACGAGGCCGCCGAGCGAGGAGCACGAAGAAGGCCACGGGAATACTACGATTTTGTCACGTTCTTTGTCGATTCGGGCGACGCCATGCGCTAGACTTCAAAGAGTTATGCAACTGCCAGTAAACATCACCTATCGCGGAATTGATAAGTCGGAAGCAATCGACCAATTGGTTCTGGAAAAAGCAGCCCGGCTCGAAAAATTTTGTGACCACATCAATCGATGTGACGTCGCCATCGAACAACCCAACCACGCCCACCATAAAGGGAACCCGTTTCGTGTTCGAATCGATGTGACAGTGTCTGGCGGACACGAAGTCATTGCCGACGAAAAACAAACCGATAACGGCGCTGCTCACGAATCGCTCTACAAAGCAATTCACGACGCGTTCAAAACAATGGAACGCGAACTTCGTCGTGTGGTGGATAAGCAGCGGCACGATGTCAAGACTCACGCTCGCTCGCGTTCACCCAAGTGAACTGAATGAGCGGGCAAGCGAACCCCGGGGATCGCATCCACGTTGAAGGGCTGGAAATTCTCGGACGCGTTGGTGTTTCCGATTCAGAACGATCGGCCGCGCAACGGCTGATTTTCAACATCACGCTCTGGCCCTCCCAATCAATGGCGACCTTGAACGATGATATCGGACGCGCAGTCGATTACGCGGTGGTCTGCGTAGCAACTAAACAATTTGTTCAATCCCGCTCAGATCGATTAATCGAAACGCTGGCCAACGCGTTGGCGACCCATCTGCTGGAAACGTTTCCGATCGATCGAGTTACCATCGAATTGCGTAAGTTCATTTTGCCGGACGTGAAATTTGTTTCCGTGGCGGTGACCCGGTCGCGCTAGTTTGAAGCCCTCCGGCTTCACTAATCTCTTACCACGGTTGCAGGGACTGAAAATGCCCTGGCAACTTCGATGGCTCAATCTTTACCAAATCTGATTTTACATACTCGACGATTCGGCTTCGCACGTTACTCGGAAGCAAATCAACAATTGCCGAATGAATCGAGGCCGGGGCCGCGAACGACCATCCGCCATTGCCGTTGCCGTCGCGTGAAACGATTCCGATAATGCTGTCCGCTAATTGCTTCTGAATTCGTCGATCGTTCTCGGTTTCAATGCCGGTTCGTTCACCTACCGAAGTCATTTGGCCAGGAGCTGATCCACCAGGAAACGCGCCGAATTGGTCGGTGACTTTGTCTTGCATCCGGCCATGTCCATCCGTGGTGTCGAATGCCTGGACCAACTCAAGATGCGGACCGCGCGTTGGAGTTTTGCTGACCTTATATGCTTTTAAGCTGCCGCGGTCAGCTACGATGATTAGAGAAGATGGTGTCATAGAACGATTCGAAGAGTTTCACTCTAGACGCTCTCAGAATCTCCGACAATCGCCTTTTGGACTGCGGTGGCTAGCGAAGCGCGACACCGCTTTTCGTCGGTTCGTTCTGCAACGGATTGAATGTCATCGCGCCTTTGGCCCTGAACCCTTCCATATCAATGCAGGAATCCGCATCGCAGTTAGCGAATCAGGCTCTACCTACCCGTCAGCCTTTTTTTTCTTCTCCGCAACCGCATCACCTCTCGGAAATTCAATATGCCGCTTCTTCCATGACTCGTGGCGCGCCTGTGCTTCGGATCCCGGAGCAAGTTTCAATAACTTCAAACTGCGCCCGATGACTTCAACGTCATCACCAGAAGCAAACTTCTGCGGCTCATCCAAAAATCCGCGTTCCAACGCCGTATCGATTAGCAAGGTCCACTCAATATGTTCTTCCCCTGCCAAAACAAACGGGATCGGTTCGAAATGCGCATTAACTAAGAGCAAGAATGTGTCGTCCCGGATCGGCTCACCATCCGCGTTCAGGATGTCCGTCGTGTCGCCACTGAGCAGCATCCCTAAACAACGCACAAACGGTGACGTCCAATCCTCATCGCTCATTTCGTTCCCACCCGGATTAAACCACATGACATCTTTGATCTCGGAATTGCGAATCCGACGGCCTTGGAAAAATTTCGGTCGCCGAAAGACCGGATGATCGCGCCGAAGCCGGATTAACTTTTGGGTAAACGAGAGAAGCGCCTTGTGATGAACAGTCTGTTCCCAGTTGAGCCAACTGATTTCGTTGTCCTGGCAATATGAATTGTTGTTTCCGTCCTGAGTACGGGCCCATTCATCGCCAGCGAGAAGCATCGGCACGCCTTGCGAGAGAAAGAGCGTTGCTAAAAAATTCCGACGTTGTCGTGCTCGCAATTTATTGATAGCGGCGTCATCGGTTTCGCCTTCGGCGCCGCAATTCCATGATTGATTATTATTATCGCCGTCCTGGTTGCCTTCGCCGTTAGCTTCGTTGTGTTTTTCATTGTAACTGACCAGGTCGTTCAAGGTGAAGCCATCGTGTGAAGTGACAAAGTTGACGCTCGCATACGGACGGCGCCCACCGGCTTGATAAAGATCCGGACTACCTGTTAGGCGATAGGCTAGCTCACCAACACGGCCTTCGTCTCCTTTCCAAAAATGCCGCATCGCATCGCGATATTTGCCGTTCCACTCCGACCATGGGATCGGAAAATTTCCCACCTGATATCCGCCCTCACCAATGTCCCACGGTTCACCAATCAATTTTACCTGCGACAGCACCGGGTCCTGTTGGATAGCTTGAAAAAACGGATGCTGCTTGTTCACTCCCCGATCGTCCCGAGCCAGAGTCGGAGCAAGATCAAACCGAAACCCATCCACATGCATCTCCGTTACCCAATAACGCAGGCTATCGGTAACGAGTTGAAGCACTCGTGGATGTTGCAATTTCAAACTGTTACCGGTGCCGGTGAAATCGTGGTAATGCCGCGGATTATCCGGAGATAACCAATAGTAGGCAACGTTATCGAGACCGCGAAAACACAAGGTTGCGCCCAGGTGATTGCCTTCGCCGGTATGATTGTAAACCACATCCAGAATCACTTCGATCCCGGCAGCATGAAGGTTGCGAACCATCTCCTTGAACTCGTTAACCTGTTCGCCCATCGAATTTGGACCGCCGGTCGAGTATTTCGCTTCTGGAGCGAAAAAGCCGATCGAGTTGTAGCCCCAATAATTGTGCAGACCGCGATCAATCAAAATCTTGTCGTCCACAAAGGTGTGAATCGGTAACAACTCGACCGCGGTGATTCCCAGGTTTTGGAGGTATTTGATTGCGGCCAGCGATCCCAAGCCTGCGTAAGTGCCGCGTAATTTCTCCGGCACATCCGGCATCAATTTGGTGAACCCCTTGACGTGCAGTTCATAAATGACAGAGCTGTGTAACGGAGTGTGCGGCGGTTTGTCGTCTTGCCAATCAAACGCGGGATCGATGACTACTTTCCAGCACAGTGGGATCCGAAGCTTGGAATTCACGTGACTTGAAGTCGCG
>JADMIO011430523.1_pt1 | contig 66121 bp, 84 predicted proteins | sample 8958161 | NCBI WGS metagenome assembly JADMIO01 (sample SAMN16585339, study PRJNA669376) | soil metagenome | isolation source: Crop rotation soil | place: USA: Cullars Rotation, Alabama | collected 2011 | reverse complement strand
GGCCGCGACTTCAAGTCACGTGAATTCCAAGCTTCGGATCCCACTGTGCTGGAAAGGGGCAGTCGACCAGATAGTGCGCGTCTCGGCATAAGCCGTCCCCACGCTCGCGTCGCCATTGGACGCGAAGGCATACGATAACGAGTCCACCGCCCGGGTGACGGTCGCGGCATCTGTGTAAATGGGGCTGGTCGGGAATGCGCCCTCTTCCAACTGCGCCTGGAACGAATAGAAAGCAGTTACGCTGATCGAACCGGCGTAGACGAAAACACCATCGCCAATGTCAGCGCCAACCTGCGTATTGAATGTCGTCGCCGTGTTGCTGGTCCATGTAAGCCAGCAGCGGTAGTAACCATTGGCGGCCGGCGCTATGCCCGCCGACACGTTCGTGTAGGTGCCGGCCGATCCGAGCGTACCCAGCACTCCATTGGCGATGTCGAAATGGCAATAAGCTTCCGAGCCGCTGAATGCTATGTCCAGCCAGACCCAATGCCGGTTGGCTTGCTTGACGTACACCGAGAAGGTATACGTTCGCACGGTTGAATCTTTGGTATGGGTGTGGAAGTAACTGTGAGCACCATTAGCCGCGGTCTCAGACAGCGCTGACGACACGGTGTAACCGTTGGGCGCCACGTCGACGTTGGCCGCATTCGAAGCGTTGTTATACGACCAATAAGCGTGAGTGAAATTCTGCGCCCGCAATGACAAGTTAGTTCGAGCCGGCTCGATGAGCGCGCCTGTCGGGCCGTTGGCATCCACATAAGGCGCCATTCCCCCGCTAGCCAAGGTAATCGCGGCGCCCGTCGCTTCGGTAACGATGTTGCTGGCCATCGTGTTACCGTTTTTGGTGGTGAAATACTTAACAGCATCCACGCCGGCGCCGTGATAAGGCGCCGAAGCCACACCAACAGAAACGTACTCGCCCGGGTTTTGATTGGAATGCGAGCTTACGAATTCCACTTGCGCACCGCTGATCAGCACGTCCGCCGTTACCGAACTGGTTGCCAAGGTGAACGAACCGCCCTGCAGCCCGACATTGAAAACGCAACTGCCGGAAACGGCCGTGGAGACCAGGAACCCATAGCGCCGCCAAGTCGAATCGAGGGTGACTAAAAACCCGCGCTGCGCAGCGCCATCGAATAGAAACACTGCGATCTCTGGCGTCCCCGAATTGGCTTTCAGCCAGACCGAGAATGTTGCATCTTTCGATGATTGACCGAGCGTCACGCTCTGCGTCATCAACGACGTATTAGTTGCTCCCACCGCCCGATCAAATTGCAGTCGCGAGGCGTTCATTGCAGCCACCGGAGCGCCCGGAGCGAAAGCGGCGGTTACTGTCGGAAGGACTCCCGTGCCGCCGGCCGCCCGGGTCCAACTGCCATTGCTGAAGTCCTCAGAACTACCTGCGATGAGGTTGCATACTCTCCTGGCGCCAATGAAACGGGCTTCGTTGGCGATAGCCTCGTGGAGCACGCCTTCCCAGTCAGCGATGTAGGTGAACATCGCCCCGCTACGAGCGAACGTTGCCGTTGGACTACCCGCTGCCGTTGTCGGGACAAGCGTGGACACGAGTGGCGCGAAAAAGGACGGTGAAGCTAAAGCATCTCCACCGGCGAGCAGCATCTGCTGTGCGGGCGTGGCGCGCGCAGCAGAGAAGCGTTCCCATAGCGGTAGTGACGCCATCGCCGCGAGCAGCGCCCGTCGCTTATAGAATCGCGTCTGCGTCATGTCAGGCACGACCCGCCGCTGATGATCCACACCGTGGTCGCCACCTTCAGCGCGGTCGCCAGACACACGCCGGTCATGGTCCGACTGCCCGTCGATGTCCCGCCGGCCAAGCGCATCGTATCGCTCGTAATGCTGATGGTGAGAACGCCCGCGCTCAGATCATTGGCGAAGGTGATCGCGCAGCCGAGTGGTGCGGCAACGTTGGCATTGCTGTCGATGGTCCATGTGCGTGCTGTGGTGTCGGCAGTCGGGTGGTAGACGTGCTTGCCGCAGTCGGTGAGGACGGTGGTGTAGGCGGCACTCCTGCTGTTCTGGATGATGTCGCGCACATCACCGCGTCCGTCCTGAATGATCCCTGTCGCCGTAATCGCCGCCGCACCGACCGTACCAGTGAAGGTGGGCGAGCCCGCGCGAGCCGGCGCGCCCGTCCCTGTTGCCGTCGTCCATACGGGCAACGCTGAAGCGCCGCCACCAACGAGAATCTCGGTCGTCGCGCCCGCGGCGAGCGTCTGATGCGCGCCCGTGGCTGTCGTGCCCGCCGCTTGCAGACCATAGGCAGTCGTCGCCGTCGCTACGCCAGTGCCGCCATTGGTGACCGGCAGGGTTCCAGTTACCCCCGTCGTCAATGGCAGGCCGGTGGTATTGGTCAACGTGCCCGAGGCTGGCGTGCCGAGAACCGGAGCGACCAGAGTCAGCGTGGTGCCGTTGGTCGTCGCCCCCGAGATCCCGCCGAACGCGCCCGAACTGTTGTACTGCACCTGCGTATCCGAACCACCCGGGCGGCTCTTGCCATTGCCGGCGTTCTGAAACGAGACATCGGGCGTCATCAGTTCCATCACGTAGGCACCAGCACCGACGTTCGAGGTCAGCACCCGGCCATAGACCGCCGCATTGGCGGGCCACGAGGCACCGACGTCGTGGCACTTGCCGGCGGTCGAGGTGGAGATGGTCACGTAATCGCCGGCGGTGGTGGTGCCATCGAAATCGCACGTGACCTGGCCGAGAATGGCGATGACAGCCGAGCCGGTCGTGCCGGCGCCCGAGACCACGACGCCGAGCGCATTCTCGGTGTCGCTAGTCGCAGTGATGACGGCGGTCGACGGCGCACCGGTGAGTTTGGCGAAACGCGCAGCCGTGGTGCCGGTCACGCCGGCATTGGCGACGGTAAAGGTCACGCTCGAGGTGCCGATGTTGGTCCCCGTCGCTGCCCCGCCATTGGCGTAGGTCTTCAGTTGCGCTGCGGTGACCTTGCGGCTATTGCCGCCCTGCACGCTCTCGAACAGGTCCGCGGCACCGACGGCGGAACCGGCGGTGAGCGCGGTAATGGTCTGCGCGAGGACCGGCGCGATGAGCGAAAAAAAGGCCGCTACGAGAGCGGCCAGACAGATGCGTGAATGCGTCTTCATGTGCCCTCCACGTTGCGCACGCCGCTGCCGGCATCACCTTCGACCTGGCGGAAGCCGGAGCCGGCATCGCCTTCGACAATGCGACCGCCGACCAGGCCACCACCACCGAGACCGGTGTTGTAGACCGTGGCGATGGTCTGCGCTGCTGCTACGCCATACAGTTCGTTGTCCATCACGCCTCTTTCGAAACCCACTTGTCCGCCGCAGTACCGATCACCGTCATCGCTTCGGTTGGACAGAAGTTGCCCGTGAACGGCAGCGCCAGACCGGCGGCCACCTTGATCGAGGGCGAGTCCGCCACGGCGGCGCCGCCAAACTGCACCCACATCGCATTGGCACCGACGTTCTGGAAGAAGATGAAGCGACGATTACCATTGGCCGCCATCACCGTCTGTGACGAGCCCGAGCAGGTGCCCGAGCGATCGGTCATCGTCCCCGAGGTAAATTCCTTGGCATATTGGCCCATCAGTGTTCTCCAGTTACGTGTCGTTCAGCGGCATCGACGATCGCCGCGATCTTGGCCAGCTTCACCCGCTGCGCGGCCTGCGCCTGCAAGTGATCGGTAAACAGTTGGGCTGCCGCCCGCTTGGCGGCCGCCTGCTTCTGCGCATGTTCGAGCAGCGCACTGGAGGCCCCGGCCAGCGCGGTATGCGCAGCCGACAGGTCGAGCGGCTCGAAGACCGGCTCGACGACCGGTGCCGGGATGTTCGGTTCTGCAGCCGCCGACAGGAACGCCGCGGCATCGCCGTGCACCAGAGTAAAGTCGGCGCCCGGTTCAGCGTCTAGTGCGCGGTGCTTCTTCGGTCGTTCGTCATGCGGCTTCTTGCCGCCATGTCCTGCACCGCCACCACCGAAGTTCGGCGCGAGGCAGGGATCGCAGTAATCGCAGAGCCAGTAGTCGTCAACGACGTAAGACAGCGGCCCGGTTGTTGCCATTTCAGCCGTAGAGCCATGCAGCGCCGTCCGAATACACAGGCACTTTGTTGGCGCCGCCGCCGGTCACAGCAGTGCCGATGCCCAAAGCCAGGGTGGTCGAGGCATCAGTGACGAAGGCACGCGCACCGAGGTTCCCGGCCGCTGCGGCAGGCAGGGTCGCCACGGTATAGACCGATGTCAGCACCACACCGAAAATCTTGGCCAGCACGGTGGCTGCGCGGCCGATCACCGTGGTGTTGGAACCCAATCCAACCGCCGCATTGCCGATGAGGATGCTGTTTTCATCGGTATCGGCAGCCATGACGGGGGCGGCACCCAGCACGGTGTTGTTGTCACCCGAGAGTTGAAACACGCCGGCGTGGTAGCCGATGAAGACGTTATTCGCACCGGTCACCAGCAGCCGTCCGGCGCGATAGCCGACCGCGGTGTTGCCGGTACTGAGCATCCCGGTCAGTTGCGACAGCGCCGCGCGCCCGACTGCGGTGTTGTTGATACTGTTGTCGTCAGTGGACTCCAGCGCATCGATGCCGACCGCCGTGCCGTTGTTATCCTCACCGCCGCCATTGCCGACTTCAATGTCGCCAATGGCACCGCTCTCGACTGCTGCGTTCAGGTTGTTGAAGTTGGCGTCGACTTCAGCATGCGAGAGCATTGACCCTTTGCCGGCGCGGGTGACGATGGTGACCATGTTCTATCCCTGTGGTTGTTGCAACGGCGCTTCTTGCCGTACCGGCACGGAGAGCACCTGATACTCACCGTTGCCCATATCCTTGACCACGCTGCGCCGCGGCTGGGCGACTTGCTGTTCGATCTGCTCGACCTTGGTCCCCAGTTCATCCAGCTTGGCCATGATCTTCTCTTCGGTCGCCTTGTCCGTAGATTCACCCTCGCTTTCACCCGCAGCCGCTGCCACAGCGCCCGCGGTCTTCGCCTGTTGCAATTGCAGGGCCCCGCCATGCTTGGCGCGCTCCAGTTCAGCCTCGCGTTCCAGTTCTTCCATGCGATACCCATGCTGGGCTTCGCCCGTATCGAGCTTGTTGAGCGCAGCCTGGAGCTTGGTCGAGAGCTCCTGAATCATCGTCTGCTGGTCCTGCACCATCTGCCGGCCCTGCGCCATCTCGTTCTGCACTTCCGGCGGCAAGGGCGGCGGTTGCTGGTCTTCCATCCCCGGCTCCGGCATGTTCAAGGCTTGCCGCAAGCGTGAAGCGACTTTCTTCCGCTCCGGGATGTCGCTGGCTTCGATGACGAAGTCGATGATGAACGCCTGGACTTCCGGCGGTAGCGCCTTGGTCATCTCCGAGAGCAGCATGAACTGCTGCTGGCGATAGCCGGTGGTCGAGGGCACGTCCTGCAGGATGACCTTGGCGGTCGACATCGCGACATCGTTGAGCATCTCTTCCTGCCCACTCGGTCCTGGGGCCTTGGCATTGAGCGTGATGGTCTTGCGCCCCTTGCCTTCGCCGATCGTCACATCGTGCTGTTGCAGCGAATCACGCTTGACATGGCTGAACAGCAGTTCACCGACCTTCCGCCGGCCGAAGCGATAGTTGTCATTGATCTCGGCCAGGGTGGTATTGCCCTGCTCGACCAGGGTATCCAATGCTCTACCCGACTGGCCTGACTTGCCCTCGCCCTGCTGCGCGGTGAAGATGCCGGAGACCTGGTGGATCTCCTGCTTCGACTCCTGCAGCACGCCCAGCTGCGCCGCGGAGAGGTCCATGTTGGTCTCGACCTTGAACCCGTTCGGCCGATTGGCCCGATTCGGATTGAGGATCACGAACGAGTTATGCCCGGAAACCTGGTTGGCCACGTCCTGCATCGAATTGAACTGCAAGGCGATGGCGTCGGCGTCCACTTCCGCCCGCCTGGCTGACATCAGGGTCATCATCTTCGAGCGCCGGGCATTGATCTCATCCTGCGGGCAGCGCATGGCGCGGATCAGGCCGTAGGGCATGCTCGAGAGGTCCTCGCGGAAGCCCCAGAACGGCACATACGGGAAGTTCTGATGCGGCAGCGGGCTCCACTGGTCATAGATCCGGTTCGGCCCGACCCAGAATGACTGGCGCATCTTCGGCCAGAAGGCCGGTGTCGGCGTGACCACGCCGGCGGCGATCGCCTGCATCTGCAGGTAGTTATCCGGATCGACTTCGACCACCTGATCGTTGGGCAGGCGGACCACAAAGCCCTTCTGCCATACCCGATACCAGATTTCATAGACGATCGAGCGCTTGCGTTCGGTGTCGCGCCACTCGCTCATGTCCATGGTCGTCGCGCGCTCGACGTCGAGGCTCATGTCGAGGCCGGTGGTCTCGCCCAGATGATCCATGACCGTCAGCGCGGACTCGAGCGGGGTCGCCCGGCCACCGAGGAACGGCGCCAAGGTCGGCAGGAGCGTGGTGATCATGTCGTCGTCGAACCACTTCTTGCGCACCAGATAGCGGGCGTTGTCGAGGCACATGTCCTGATCGCGCCAATCCCACCAGATTTCGCGGCGGTGGATCGACTGCACCCGGTATTTGTAAAGGAACGGGTTCGACTGGTCAGTGACTTCAACCCAGCCCAAGCCCGCCTTCACCTGCCCGCCATAGGCTTCGGAGCAGGCGCGATCGGCATAGGATCCACGCTCGGCGTCGTTCATCTTCTTGTTGAGCGCCTGCGCCACCATCTCCGAGGCGTCATCCTCGAAGGTCACTTCCCAGTCGCTGCGGGTCTTCGCTTCCAAGCCCAGCACGCTGTTGATCACCGGCTGGATCAGGTTGATGATCAGCGGCGGCAGACCGCGAGCGGCGAACAGTTCCAGCTGCTCCTGCGTCAGCTGGTAGCCGTCGAAGTAGTCGACATCGGTGTCCGAGGCCCGCCGCCACGCTGGCTCGTAGTAGACGTCGGCCAAGAAGCGCATCAACTGCTCGCGCGGCAACGCCCCCGACTTGATGAACTCCTTGTCGGCTTCGCTCAGGCTCATGCCCGGCACGTTGAGCGGGTTGAGGCTTTGACTGCCGATGTCGAAGCGACTCTCGTGGTCGTTGCCGACCTTGACTGCGCTCATGCGCTGGCCCGGCGCTTGCGCATGTATTCGGCTCGATCCCGCTTCGGCTTGGTTACGCGCATGGTTACGCTGGTTACAGATTGGTTACGCAGGGCTAACAATTCCGCTTCTGTCGCTGCTAACTGGTTACGCAGCGTGGTTACGGTCGCGTTCAACGTGGCAATGCGGTCCTTGTAATTCTCGACCGCCGCCGCGGGCACGCCGCAAGTACGGCAAACCAGCATCGAGCTCTCTTGCATCGCCGCCCGACCGCCATCCGTAAATGATGCGGGCTTGCACGGCCCGTCATGCGCAAAACGGCAGTTCCGGCAAACGATCGCACCCATCAGCCAATCCCAATCATTGCGCTTGCCATGCGATCGGCTCCAATTTGAACGGTTTGTAATTCGGCTGCTCGACTGCAAAACGCAAGTCCATCAGCGCATAACGGGTGGCGGAGAGCAAATCGTCGTAGAGCTTCACGATCTTGCCGTCCTCACGGTGATACAGGCGAAACTCATCAAACCAGTCGTTCAGATGCGAAAACACCTTGAACTTGTTGGTCCCCATCCGCGTCAGCATGTCCGAGAGCCCCGCCTCGACACTGATCCGCGAGCGCGCCGGGTCTTTCGGGTCTTCGACGAACTTGGCGTTCTCCGGGCGCATGTTCACGCCGGCCGCCCTGTACTGCTTGGCCAGATTCGGTCCTGCCGCCACATCGTTGTTGCCATCGTGCGGCCAGGCCACCGGAATCCATTCGCCCTTGCCGCGAATCACCGCAGCATGAATCGGCACCATCGTCTCCGAGACGCGATAGCAGTCGTAGACGTAGAACGTATCGGTATCGCGATCCCACGCCACCCACACCGCCGCGGTCGGATGCTCGAAGCCAAAGTCCAGCCCGACAATGCGCGGCCAGGTCGGCGAGAGTTGAAACGCCGGCACCTTGATCAACGCTTCGTCGATCGGGAAGATCAGGCCCGAGCCCAGGGTCGGGATGCCTTGGGAACGGGCATCGCGCTGATGCGCCGGGAAACTGGCGATGATCCGCGTCCGCTCCGCTGGCGGGATGTGCTCGGCGTCGTGGATGGTCATGTTGGTGTCCGACCGATCCGGCTGCTTGTCCAGCATGTAACGTCTTACGACTTCCGACATGCCCTTGAGCGGGGTAAACGACAGCGCCGCCATGCCGCCGGTGGCAATCGTTCGGGCCAAGCCCTCGTCGTACACATCTTCCGGCGGTTCTTCATCGAACCACACGAAGTCGACCGGTGGGCCCTGCCACTTTTCCGCCCCCTGCGCGTAATACTTGAAGCGCAGATATGACCAGCCATCCGGCTCGGCAAAGTTGTAATGCCGCACCCGGATGAAGTCGTAGAGCGAAGCCGTACCGCTGGCCATGCCGTACTGGCCTTGTCCGAGTCCCAGCGTATGCTTGGGAATGAGGCCAGTCCCTTCTTCGCCCGGCATGCCGAGCAAGGTGCGCTGCGGGTTGTCGCGCGTGGCTTCCGCGGTCTCACCACTGGCCCAGCACACAATCGGCCGATCCCAGCGCCGGCCTTCCCACCAGGCCGGATACAAACCGGTCAGGTGATACGCCGCTTCGGCACCGACCGCGAAGGTCTTGCCATTCTGATTGCCGGCCCGCAACAACCGCTCGCGCATGGTGGCGCCGAGCTTGTGAAAGGCCGCTTGCTTCGGGTACGGGCGATACGACTCGAGCTTGCGCTCGCGCCGTGACTGGGTTGCCTCAGTGAGTAAAGCGGCTCGGGCTGGGGCTTCCAGCTGGTCCAGCCACGTCAGGTCGCTGCAATTCACGCAACCGGTCCTCGATCAATTTCAGGGTTTCCAAGGGCACCTTGTCGAACACACCCGCCTTCTGCGCGTTGTCCTTCTCGAAGACGCCATTGATCTTGCCGATCAGTTCGATCGCCCGAACCCGCGAGGATGGCGTTGCGCCTTCGCTGAAATCCTCGGCTTCTTCTTTCAGCCGCCGACGCACCCATTGGCCGTCGGTTTCGGTCTGAAACGCTAGCTTGGCGAGAGCCGCATCGACCGCTTGCCGAATGTCAACTTTTGACAATAGTCGATCGGCGATCTGCCGCGCCGTCTTTTTCGAGTAGCCCGCGCGAGTTGCCGCCTGTGCGCCGTTCTTATCCAAGCAGTATTCGCGAACGAATGCCGCTTGCTTTGGATTCAGGCTCACGCCCAGCCCTTCTGCTTCGCTAATAGCCGGTACAGCGCATCCATGCCGCGCGCTTCGAGCACGTGGAGCGGGATGGCCGCCAGGTGCTTATCCTCCTCCTGATGCCAGAGGGCGGTGTGTTCGAGGAACATGGCTACCGTATCCTCCCAGCAATGGGTGAAGCCGTAATCACTCGGGTGGCCCGGGCGCCCGTTGCGAGCGCCGCCTGCGACAGGAGGAGGATCGGCAGGCATGGACGGGCCATTAAGTCAGCGGAGGCGGAACATCGGGCTGCCGGCCAGCCCCAGCAGCAGGTTGATGACCAACACCAGCGCGACCAGGCCGACCACCACCCGCACGACCTTGCCGAACGGCTCCGGGATACCGACGTAGCCGATGAACCACCAGATGCACCAGAAGATGAGGCCGACGATGACCAGATAGACGACGAACTCGAGCAGCCCGCCCAGACTAAGGGAGGTGGCCGCAAGCGCGGGCGTTGCCAGCAGGAGCAGGGCAAACAGGGCGTATCTCAATGGGTTCCTTTGGTTACGTTCCAGTGCCGGCAGGTGCCGGCCCGATGATGCGTAAATCCCCGATACAGCGGCCGACCGGCTGCACATAGCCGCCCGGCCAGTCGCCGAGCTTGGCTATGACCAGCAAGACCCCGTCGTCGCACAGATACGTGAAGTACAGGTCCGGCGGAGCTTCCGTCGTCGCGCAGCCGGCGAGCAGCAGCGCCAGCAAGCCGATCTTCATGGCCGGATCATTTCGCCGGGTGAAGGGGCTGGTACGTACGGAGGGACCGGCGCCGGGATATACGGCAGAGTCGCTGGCAGCGGTTGGCGGATGACCATGATCAACACCGTTGAGACCAAGGTCACGATGATCAGCCCCACCACCTTCATCACGCCGTTCGTCACCAGCTTGGTTTCCGGGGCCAACTTTTCCAGCGCCGATACCCGCGCCTCCATCACCCGTAGCTCCGTGCTGTAGCGGGCGTCCATCTTTTCCATACTGATGAAGGCGCGCTCGATCGCCCGCCCCTGTTCACCCACCTGATTGGTCCGGTCGACGAGTTCTTTCAGGACACCCTTGACCTCGATGATGTCCTGCTCCATGCGTTCCGCCCAATCGCTCTTGCGTTCGTTGGTCATCGCATGCCCAGGTGAACTAAAGGGAGGCCCCACAGCACCCCGTCTATGACTACGATCCAATACAAGCGGTTGATGCCATCGGCACCGCGGCGCCACTCGACCATGTCGCCACTCAGTTTGGCCAGCGCTACGCCAGGATTGCCGGCCACGTTGAGCAAGGTGCGATCGATGCTGCCCGGGCCGGCGCGCAGCAGATCCTGAAAGCCGGTCTCCGGCTGTGCCGAAGCGTAGTAGGCGGCCGAGTCGTTGAGTACCCGATGGCGCACCGGCGCCGCATTGTCCATGCGCACCTTGGCCACCGCGTTGTGGCCGAAATGGGCTTTGCTATCGTGGTCGTCGTCGAGATCGATGACCGCGGATTCGGCGCCGACCAGATCATTAGCACCGCCGCCGACGTTGTCGAACGCTTCCGCCGCTTCACCGATGACGATGGTGTCCTTGCCGGTCGCGCCGGCGGAGTGTTGCGCCGCAGTGACCACGCCACCATCCTGGGTGCGCGTGGCCTGCACGCCCGAGCCTTGGGTCAGTCCAGGCACCTCGAGCGGGGCGACGACCTCGATGGTCATAAGGCGGTCAGTTCAATCTGCTTCCACGCCCCGGCGGTCGTCTCGTCGGCATCGGCGATGCAGATATAGAGTTCGTCGTCGTCGGTCAGGATCAGGTCGCGGCGGCTGCCTGGGGTGCCATCGATGCCGCCGGTAAAGAGCGCGCCGCCCACGGTCAGGGTCACCGCATCGGTGGCCAAGGCGATCGCGTTGCCGGCCACACCGTTGACCAGCGCCGAGAGCGCGAGCGCATGACTGGCTACGGCCGCGGAAGAAACATCCGGATGCGGCAGCGCGCATTTGTAATCGGTGTTGGGAGTACCGGTGTGCAGAATCGCGCGCACCAGGTTGGTCAACGAGGCATCGGCGCTGGCGCCGCGCAGCACATTGCCTTCCGTGGACCCCACCGGAGACACGAAGGTATAGACCTTGGTGCCGATCGTCACCGTGTCACCAGCGGTGACGTTGGTGTTGTCGCTGGTCAGGCTATTGGTTGCCGCCACCGCATCGACCGGTGCCGCGGTCGCATCGTTCAGGTCCGCTGTGGGGTTGCCGGGCACATAGCCCAGCACCTCGGCGATCATTTCCGCCGTCAGGTAAAAGCCGTTGCCGACCAGTTTCGGGGTTCCTGCCATGTCGTTCTCCTATTTCAAGCCTTGACCTTCAAGCCAGACGCGACAGTCACTTTGTGCCTGCGCCACTTTTTTGCGTTCCTGTCGGATCTGCACGATCAAGGAAGCCGCGAAGTCGACCAAACCACCCGTCGTCAGCGGTTCTGGCAACGGCGGGTACGTTTGCCCCGGCTGGTATTGCAGTTCCGGTGGACAGGCCACGACCATTCGTGTGGGCGTCGACCAGGGTGAGCTCGCGCAGCCGGTCAGCATCAAACTGATGCACACGAACCTCACGCGCCAACGCATAGTCGCGATCCACTTTGGCCCGTTCATCACTGGCCAGCCGCCATTCCAAGGCATCGGAATTGGCCTTTGCATCGAGTACCTGATTGCGCGCCCGCGCTTCCTGCAGCATGCGCAGCGCAGCCAGCTTCCCCTCCTGATTGGCGCGGGCAATGTCGGCCTCGATTTTCAGATCCTTCTCCGCCTGCTTGGCCCGTTCCTCGATCGCCCCCCGTTCCTCGACGGAGTCGATAAAGTTGGTCCAGGCGCCCCACGCCGCGAGGCACAACAAACCAACGGCTAAGGGACGAAGCCACCACACATCACGCCTTCGGCTTCCTGAGCCGATCGACTTGCGTCAGCACCCACGCCTTGACGTCGTCCGGGTGCTTGCACCAGAGCCAGGTGGCCAGAATTGCGAGGCCATGCGTTGCCACCAGCAGCCAGCCGTTCATGAGTTCCTCACGGTTTGATGTTCACGGTTGCGGTAACGTCCCCGGCAACCGGGGTTGCTTCGGGCGGAACGGCCGGTGGCGGCATGTTCGGTGCGGCGTTGAACGCTGCCGCCTTGGTGCGCGGGTCCCAGATCTCGAAGGCGCGATTGGTAATCAAGGGCGCGACGAAAATCGCCAGAATGCCGAGCAGTTCGCCCGGGATCGGCTTGCTCTGAATCACGCAGAACGTCACCACTGCCCAGGTCCAGATCAGGCACACGAAAAACCCGATGCGCAGAATCGATGCCCTGCCGGTCAGCGGATCGATCAGCGCATCGCCGACGCGGAACGGCGTGGCACCACTGTTCAGGCGCCAGAACACGACACCAACCGCCGCCAGCAGGCATATCAAACCCACCGTGCCCCAGCCGTTCAGCAGTTCGATCCAGGCAACGACATCGCCGACCGGATTGGAGCGCTCGGGGTTCATCGCGTCAACAGCGCCCGCAGGTAACGCGGCGCCGGGAAGGCGGACAGGATGCCAGCGGCAAACAAGGCCAGCGACAAGCGCTTCGGGTGCGGCATGGTTATTCTCCTTGTTGTTCCACGTGGCGCTAAGGTTTGCCGTCGTACATGCCAAAAAGAAACATGTTCCGCTCCGCGCGGCGCCGTTTGGTCAGCCCCTCGACCTCGACCAGGAGTCCCGTCTTCGGATCGCGCGCATGGTTCCAGCGCTTGAATTCGTCGCCCGCCGCACTGACCTTGCCCTCGTTGAGCAAGTGCAGCAGGGTCGAATTGCGCAACGCCGGCAGGCCGAAGTTGAAGACGAACGACGTCAAGGCGTCGATCTGCTGCTGAGTGCCGCGCACCATCTGCGCTACATCGGCCTGGGCGTGCGCCAGATCGATCGCGAACAACAGATCAGCGCGCTCCTGGGTGATCGCCACCAGCGGCTCGTTGGCTGCCATCAGATGCCCGATTCCTACCGTGTAATGCCCGGCTATATCCTTGTACGGAGTGAGCGAGCAGCCTTCCCACGCTCGGATGAAGTCGGCAATGAGGTGCGGCGCGGCAATGTACTCGAGCGAGGGTTCGGGCAGCAGCTTGCGCACCCACTCGAACCACGCCATGAATGGGTTCCCCAAAAGAAGAAGCCCCCTAGCCGGGGGCATCGCTGGTCTTTCCTAGGCACTGCTTGCGCCGCGGGCGCCATGTATTCTGGCGGAAGAGGTAGGATTCGAACCCACGCGGGCTGGTTCTCAGCCCCTCACGGTTTTCAGGACCGGGCGCATAAGCCGCTCGCGCACTCTTCCGTGTGATCTGCCAAGCGCAAATCTGAAAACGGCTGACCCCTGCCACCGGCCGGTTCCCCGACGCTATCGGCTCTCACCGATCCGTCGTATCAAGGGTCATGCGTTTACAGATTTTGCAGCGAAGCAGGCCCTACACCGTTCCCCGCCGCTCGAAGTTACTGTTGCCGATAACCCTTCAATCGGGTGTGCAACAAGGCGGGACTGCCGTCAGGTGCTTCAGGACTTGCGGAAGGTGCTCACAAGATCGTTTCCCTTTTTCTCGTTTCGTCGCGCTTGCGCTGCTTGTGCCGCAGTATAGAAGCACGATTGTTTATTCTGTGTCAATCACCTACTTCTCGAAACAACGGCATATCCGATGCGATGCGCCGCCGTGCGATCTCCACGTACTCTGCTGACAACTCGATACCGACTGCGCTGAACCCTTCCAGTTCTGCCGCCTTGAGCGTGCTCCCGCTGCCCATGAACGGATCGAGCACCGTGCCGTCCTTTGGTGTGACAAGACGACACAGGTAGCGCATCAGGTCTGTGGGCTTAACGGTCGGATGGTGATTGCGTGCCGAGCGGTCAGTGTTCGGGCTCTGGAACGTTCCGGGTGATTGCTCGCCGCTCGACCAATTGAGCGCCTTGGCTGGCATGCCTTCGCAACCGTCGTTGCGGTCTGACCTGTCAGCCTTCGGACAGTAAAAGAACCGCGCGGCGCTGCCCTCGTCGCCTCGCCGCGCGCCCGGCTTCATCTTGAAACCAACGTCGCCGTCATTGTCGCTGTCCGCGCTCGCTTCGCCATCTCGTCCATTGCCGCGATTCATCGCGCCGTAGACGTTCTGTGTTTTCCTGCTGCTGCTGCTGCTGGCGTCGGCGATCTGCCCCACCGCTTGCGGAAAAAGCGCTACAACCTCTTCGCTGCCGTCATGGATGATGTTGGCAGGCCAGCGGCCGAGCGCCGACGATGCCCCGCTGCCATTCGTCCCGCCCGCCATGCGCCAACTTTCTCGATCCGCGCGATCATTGCTCTCTTTGGGCGTCCCTACCTCGTCAGTTTCAATCCGGCAATCATCAATCGCCAGCCCGCCAGTTCCCCACTTCGCAAAGTTCGCGGCCAGCGTGCCCTGCAGCGGCTTGCGGGCCAGAATGATCGGCTCGTAGGCCGGCTTGAGCGCCGAGCCGCCCCATGCGCCGTTCGCCGATTTCGGGAATCCAGAGCCGAAAATCCACATCAACGTGTCACGCAACTCCCAGCCGCCGTCTTCAATGGCGCACATCATCCGGTGATGTGTGCGCGTACCGCCGAAGGCCAGCAGATACGCTCCCGGCTTGGCAACGCGGCGAATCCACGCCCACGTCTCGCGCCGGAACGCGACGTCGCCGTCCCACTTCTTGCCCATGAAGCCGAGGCCATATGGCGGATCTGTGACGACACTATCGATGCTGTTCTCGGCCAGCGTTGGCAGCACATCCAGACAGTCGCCGTGCACGATGCGCACTACGTCCGCTCCACCATGTGCTTCGCCACCTTGCCCGACAGGTCATCGTGGTCACGGATCATCTGGTGGGCGACCTCGAGCAATTTGTCCTGCGATTCGGTCAGCTTTCGGCCAAAGGCGCGGGCGCGTTCACCATCGGTATAGCGGTGCTTGCCGGAACCGCCGCATTTCGGGCAGTCGATGCGCGCCGGGCCAACCACCCAACCCCTACCCTCGCAGCGGCCACAGGTCTGCTGCAGCCATTCCAGGATGGCGATCTTGGCCAGGTTGGTCAGGTCCTGCGCCAGTTGTGCTCGTGCGTAGGGGTCGGCGCGCTGCAACGCCTGGTCGAGCGCGGCAATGGCTTGATGCAGATGCGCGCCACTCTGTTGCCCATGCAAGCGCTTCAGGCCGATGCCCAGCGGCGAGGCATAAGCCAACGCACGGATACGATCAAGCGCGGTTTCTCGATGCTTGTCTTCGGTCAGATCGCCGTCAGCCAGATCACTTTCGAGCGTTTCACGCATCGGTGCTCGCATCACTTCCCCTTGAAATAGCGCCGGTCACAGTGGACCGGCGCCTGATCACTACCGTCTGAACTGGCTGGTTTCAGCAGCCCTTCTTACCCTTCGGCTTCTTCTTTGCTACTGGCTTCTTGCTTGCCATGGTCTCTCTCCTGATGTGCGGCTGGCCCCGCCGCTGGGGATTGCGGTACGTACCAGTCTGGTCGTTCATATCCGGTCTCCAGCGCCGTATCGAGGATGGCGCGCGCCGCGATCACTGCCTGTGCCGGATCGAACTTGACCCGCTGTAACTGGAACGGGAAGCGCAGCTCGACCTTCATGTCCGCGGTGCGCGCGATGAGAAAGCCTTCGCAGCCATGTTCCTTGCGCGCCTTCTTCAGTTCTGCTTTGCGTTTATCCATTATTTGAATACCGGTATGAATACTTCGACGTTATCGACATAGGCGCGGATGCAGCTGGTGACGCCGGCCGGGACCGAAGCCGGACAGGTGGCCGAGGACTGCTTGACCGCGCCCGACAGGTACAGATCCTTGAACCGGGCATACGGACGCCCCAGGTCGAACAGTTCGCGCGAGGGGAAGACCGCCGGCTGATAGCCATAGAACGCACCCTGCACGCCGATGGCTTCGGCCTTGCCGTCGACGTGCACCGCGAAGTCGAGATCGCCCTGTTCGCTGCCCGGCGTGCGATCGACCAGCCCGCCATTGATCAGCGCCCAATCGCCCCAGAGCCCGACCCGGTTGGTCGATTGAAAACTCAGGAAGCTCCCGGTACCGATCCCGCCACCCCAGCCGGGGCTCGCGTCGCGGATGACGAACCAGCCGACGCCGGACGCGCTGGCGCTGGCCGTGGGCTGCGCCCAGGCGGAGCCGCACAGCAACAGCAGCAGGAGCAGTTTCAGACAATCCCCCGCGGTCCACGCGCCGCCTTGATGTCCGGCAGATATTGCTGCTCGACGCGGATGGTGCCGTTGGCCTCGATCGCCCGGATCAGCGCGGCGAATGGGTTATCGACTTCCGGCGTGGCATGCGCCGCGCCGTTGAGCATGGGCAGGGCCCCGGCACCCAGATCCAGCGGCAGGGCCTTGCCGAACATCTTGCTCAGTTGCCCCGCTAGCGCGCTGTGATCAGCGGCGGGCAGGATGTTGGATTCACTTGTTGGACGCCATGCGATGCGATAAATGATCATTCTCCTTGAGGTGTGGAGCTACTCGGAAAAGCGAACTCGCCGAACAATTCTTTGCGCTTCGCTTGGTAGGCCGCAGACGCTTCCTCGGCCGTTCGAAAAACACCGATGTGCATCTGTTTGCCGTTGTGACTTATTTTGGTTCTGAAGTTTCCGCTTGCTCGGCTGACGCCAAGCGGCAACGATCCAGCGTGCTCACGCCCAGTCCTTACCCGGTTCCAACAATTTTGTTGTTGCGTCGCTTGACGTAGATTGCTAATTCGATCGTCGAGAGAATCACCGTTCTTGTGGTCAACCTTAGGGGTCGGCCACTCGCCGTGGAACGCGAGATAAATGAGCCTGGCTCGCTTGTAATTCTTCCCGGCGATCATGATCCAGCGGTACGCCTTGTTGTGCTTAGCGCCACCCCACGACACACACCCAGCCTCTTTACCGACAAGCCTCGGATGACAACCCGGAATGTCACGCCAAACCATCGACCCTTGCTCAAAGTCGATCAGGAACATCTCGTGTAGCAATTTGGGTGTCATGATTTCGGCCACAGGTAAGTGAGATGGGCAACCACCAGCACGACACCGACCAGCGTAGCCAGCAAGGCATCGCGCCAGCCGCCCAGCCACCAGATCCCGGCCAGGGTGAGCGCTATGCAGCAGAGGATGGCACCGAGCTTCATGCTTTCATCCGTTCTGCCGCCACCGCCTGCGCCAGTTCTTTGGCCGCGGCCGGCCCGTTGTTCTCGGCCTCGAAGTCGATGATCTTCTGGGCGCGGTAGGGCGAGAGTTTGGCGATCCGGCGCACGATGCAGGCGCGGCAATGGTTGATGAACGTTTGGTGGCTACAGGTCATGGGTTACCTACTGATTGCAGACGGGCCTGTTCGCGCTCGACCGCGGCGACTTGGCCCGGGGTCCAGTCAGATGGCCAGCGACAGGTCGGCAGACGCGCTGCCCAGCGCAGGCGGCAGCTTTTGCATTCGCGGTCGTACACCACGGCATCGGTGGCGCAGTGTGGACAGGACAACAGGTCGCTCATTTCAGCCACACGAGATAGGCCGCCCAAAAGGCCCATGCCGCCGCAAGCAAAATGTGCAGCGCATCTTCCCATTGCTTGTATTTGACGATACGCGGGTACGGGAGCAGCCCCAGGGCGAGCAGACGAATCGGGATGCTGATGGCGTAGAGCCAGAACGACACTTTGATGAACAGTTCCATTCACTCCTCCCGCTTGGTCCATTCACGACGCCATGTCCCTTGCTTCGGAGGTTGTGGTATCGGCTTCAATGCCCCACAGCTGCCGCAATAGGCATGGTGTAACCAGTTCTGTTGATTACATCGCGGGCAGCGCCAGATGGCTGAGCGGTCGGTCATCGGTCGCCCCGCAGTTCCTGCATGCGCTGGTACAGCTTGGGCGCCGTGCCGTTCGGCAACTCCGCTTCATAGAGCGTGGTCAGTTCATCCCACGCATCGACAAACGGCTTCCACTCAGGATGCAGCGCCGCGACTTCGGGTAAGCGTGCTCGCCATTCCGGCATCACTTTGAGCAGCCGGTAGCAGCGGCCAAAGTCAGCCGGATCATGGGGAACATCTTCATAATCGAACGATGACTTCATCAGCGCGCCCCAAATCGTTTTTGACGAAATGCCGGTGTCACCGTTATCCAGCCATGCGTGCGCCTGACCCTCCTCGGTTGGTTTCGGTACCTCGCCCAACAAAACTCGTTTCGAGCCACACATCGGACATTGGCACTTGAGCAATTTCGCCATAACGTTGAGCGGTATTGGCAGAAAGGCAGCGGCCCATTCGTGCTGACAGTCCTTGCAATGAACGTAGAACGGCTTCTTGGTCATGCCTTCCTCTTGATCGTCACGCGCCCGGTTTCGAGCAGCCAGCGCCACCAGCGCCGATGCGCCTGGTTGTGGATCTCGCGCAATTCCTCGCCGGTCACTTGCCGACATTCGCCAACGTAGCGGTGGCAGTCCGAGCAGCCGGCCGCACCATCCGCATCGCTTCCCTTGGTGCCCATGCCATTCCCCGATGCCAAGCTGTCGTTGTGGATCAGTACCGAGGTCTCGGGATTGCCGTTACACCACGGCGTCTCGTACATGCACGGCGCATTGCGGGCGGCATCGCGCAGGTTCTGCGACTTGAAGCTCGCCACTTCTACTTTCGGGATTGAATAGCGGGCGTTGATCATTGCGCCGCCACCTTGCGATCACTGGGCGTCAGCCGCACCTTGAGCGCCGCCCGCATGCATCGGGTGTGCACGAAGCGCCGGATGTGGCCGGGCCAGATGATGTAATCGACATCGGCGACCAGCGGTTGGCAGCAGTGCCAGCAACGTGATTGCTCGATCATGGGTTTTTCCTTCGCCGATACCCAGCCCGCCGACGCTCGCATTGAAGGACGTTGCAAGCTTTGCATTGCACGCTGTAGGCGCCGATTGCGCCGTAGTACTGGCACTTGCGCGGACATCTGCGGCACGTTGGCGACGGTAAGCTGCGGCTCATCGGTTCGGTGAATTGCGCGGAGTGCGATACTTGCCGGCTGCAGCGCCTACACAGCGCATATCCTTGAGCACGGAGTAGTGCTTGTCGGGCCAGCCCATGCGGCGAGTCGTCCAGTGCGCGCTCGCTTCGTGGTTTTTGGTCGGCTTCATGTGAACGCCATGATCGATTCGACCGCTTCATTCAGCCGCTCGGCATCCGAACGACTGAGCACCTTGTCCAGAATCGCCTGCAGGACGGCGTTGTAAACCGCATCGAACTCGACGTCGTCCATGTTGGCGAAGCTGATCGACTTGGCTTCCATGCGTACATCTCCGCGCACGTTGACCACCGGATAACCGTGCCCGGCCAAGATCAGCACATCCTTGCGAAAACGCTCCTTGTTCTTCGCCACCGGTTCGCCGCGCCATTCGACGCCATGCGGCTCCCACCAGTCGAACGCGGTATCGATCAGCGCAAAGAACTTCTTGTGGAAGCGGTAATTGCGCATGACGGTGAATTCGCCGCGCAGCTTGCCGCCGATCTTCAATCGCTTCAGGAATGACTCGTCGGCGTCCACGGTGAACGCATTGGGACCGACGCGCGTGAGCAGCGCCTCAGCCATGGGCGAACTCCGCCTGATGCCGCCGCACCCTTGCAATCGCCTGTCGCTGCGACTGGCCCAGACTGCGGTTGACCCACGCGCGCAAGTCGCCGCATAACACCGACGTATCGATCTTGGCCAGCGCTGCGCGGCGGCTGATATTGGCCTCGACAATGTTCAAGATGGCCGCGGCTTCCGGGTTCATGCGCCGTACTCCGCCACCAGATGGCGCAGGCAGACGAGCGCGCTGTCGATGTTGTTCACGATCGGCTCCCGGTCTTCGATCCACGTTGCCGGCAGCGGCCAGCCGAGATGCTTGGCCAGGCGCCGATATAAGCCGGCGACTTCTGCTTTCTGTTCTTCGGTGATCACGTCGTTTCCTTCGCGCGCCAGTCGGTCATGTCCCAATTGCCCTTGCCGTGATTGCACTCGTTGCAAAGCACCTGCAGGTTTGACGGGTCTAGCGCGAGCTGGGGGAAGATCCGCCGCGGTTTGATGTGATCGACGTTCATAACCGCACCAGTACCCGGCGTCGCTCCGCAGCAGGCGCACGTTGCGCCGTCCCGCTTGAGCACGACCATGCGCACTCGACGCCATTCGTAGCTTTGAAGAAAGGCGTCGGTATTAACGTTCGAGGGGTACGACACCTGGCGCCGGGTGATCGATTTGGGCGCTTTCTTTTGTGCCAGTTTGGCCTTTTTCTTCTCCCGCCTTTTTTCACGCCGAAGTTCGGAACGTGAGGCACGCTTTTGGTCGACAGCAACGGCGGTGCACTCCAGCGCCACGCGCTCTTCGATGTCCAGCATCGGCCCGAAAACTGCGCACAACGCATCGATCCCGCGCTGCACGATCTCACGCCTCCGCTCGCCCTTCGTTCTTTCGCGGACTAGCGCCAAGCTCTCTACCATCACACGCGCCTGCTCTCCGGTGATCGTCACGTTCGCGTACTCGGTCACCCACCCGCTGCGCAACGGCAATGGAATGCCAATCGCCCGGGCCTCGGCATCGCTCAGACCGACGCTGCCGCCATTCCCATATTTCTCTACCAAATACTCTTTCACTTTCATCGGTCCCTCCCTTCTCTATGCGTTCCTCGAACCCGATCCGAGTGCTGCGGGGCGGACGACCCCCCAACCCATGAGGACTGGGGAATCGTGTCTCGAACCGTCACCTTCGCGAGCGGTAATCGTCTGCCAGACTGTTCGTTGAGAACACAGGTCGGCGGTTGCTTTGTTGTCGCCCGCCCTACCTGCCCCGGCCCGCTCTAGCATCTGACACCCACGGTTTGGCCTGCCGGTCGTTCTTGCCACTTCCAGTACACGCTCGATCGGTTGGTTGACCCGTCCATAAGGCGCGACCGTTGATTGATTGGTCACGTCATATCCGCTCCTGCATCAACTCACAAACTGCATCGATCCCTTCGGCTTGATGCAGATCGTTCGCATCTGACCCAACCTTCGCCGGCATGGTCCAGCACAGCCCCGTGGCGCTCGCCGCTTCCTCCCCGGTTTTCGAGGCATCGTTGTCGGCCATCACGTGCGTACCGATGCCACGCGAAGCCACGTACTGCAGGTTCCCGGCGGAGAAACAGACGATCACATCGGCCGTGCGGTACAGTTTTTTGAGACCGGCGCGCACGCTCAAGCCGGTTACGTAACCTTCTACGAGCCACACCTCGCGCGCCTTGCCGGTACCAAAACGATGTACGGCACCCTTGCTGCGTTGCCCGTACAGGTATTTCTTGTCCCCGTCCGCCTTGATGCGCTGCAAGCCGATCGGCCGCCCGTAGTCGTACAAGTCGAACATCGGAATCAGGAGATCGCCATCGACCACAAGGCCCGGCTCGAGCGGGAAGCCCTTGCGCACCAGGTACGGATGCGCCAGCACCGGCTCAATGGCGGGTCTGCCGGGCTTCCAGTCGCGTCCAGCGCGCGGCACGAGCAATTCCGCCTCGCCCAGCAGCTGCGTGGCCTGTAGGGCCGCTCTGGCCGCTGCCTGGGACCGTTCCCTGGCCGCCGCCTTGCGCTTTTCCTCCGCCGCCACTTTCTGCTCGGCCGTCCACGGCTTTGCGTTCTCGTCCTGCCACCACTGAACCTTGTCCGATTCGGCCCAATCCATCACCCAGCCACGATCGCCGTCCAGCATGTAGGCGCCGTTGTCGGAGCGCGGCTTGGCGAGCGTCGGGCAGCGATGGATGTGGCCATCGGCAATCAATTTGCGGATAGCGAGGCCGCAGGCGGAAGCGAAGGACATGAAGTTCATGCCGGTGCCTCGGGCGGTTGCTGCCGGGCTGCAGCCTGCCGCGATTTGGCGTAGCGGATGTCGCTTGAACGAATCAGGTTGGCGACTTCGCGCGTCAGTGGTGCGCTCGGTGTTGCCTCGAACGGAGTGGTCGGCCAGCCGCCGGTGGTGTCGCGATACTTGGCGAGCGCCCATTTGCGTTGCTGCACCGGATCAGCCTTGCGTGCGCGCGCTTCACCGCAGAATTGCGGCCAGATCTCGGCGTTCAATTTGCGGCGATTGCCGCCGGCGATCAGTTCTTTCAGGCTACCGTCGACGTGCGCCACAGCGCGCTTGCGCGGATGCTCATGGCCGCAGACCGGGCACTTCGGCAGCGGCCGGTGCACGTGCTTGCATTGTTGACATTTGATGAACCGATCTTCCGCGTTCTCGTCCTTCTTTTTCGGCTTCGGTTTTTTCTTGCCATCGTCGAGTTCGAGACAGCCGGTTTCAAAGAATGCATTCCAGTCATCCCAAAACCGGACCGAGTTACCGCTGTGATCGAGGACGATGCAATTTTCTTTGGAGCGGTGGATGCGTAAGCCACGGCCGAAGAACTGGATGTGCTCGGCCAACGACTTGCGCAGCGGCCGCGCCATGATCACGCAACCGATATCCGGCACGTCGAAGCCCTTGCTGGCCGCGGTGACCGTGATCAGACCGCGGATGATCGACTCTGGCTTGCGAAACTCGCGCACGATCTGCGCCCGCTCATCGTCGTCAACCTTGTAGGTATAGGCGACCGCGCGAATGCCGGCGGCGTTGAATTGCCGCGCCAGTTCTTCGACGTGCGCGGTGTCGCAGGCGGAGCAGATGAACTTGCGCCCTTCGCCGTGTTCCTTGTATTCCTTGACCACGTCACCGACGACTTCGAGCGCCCGTTTGCTGGCCTCTTTATCGACCCACTCGCCGGCGACAATTTTGACGCCTTCCATGTTGGGCTCGGAGGCCGCAAAGATGCGATAGGGCGCAAGAAACCCTTGTTCGATCAGTTTGTTCGTGGTGGTGACATTGACCAGGGCGTCGTACAACTTCCCCAGCCCTTTCGTGAACGGGGTGGCGGTCAGGCCAACCGTGATCGTTTCGCGCGTACTGATGCGATCAAGGACAACCTTGCGCATGACGTGCGCCTCGTCGATGAAGATCAGGTCCAGGTTGTCCGGCCAGTGGTTGCGCGCCTGTATGGTCTGCGCGCTGCAGATTTGCACCAGTTCCCACGGCTTGCGCCGCTCATGCTCGCCCTGAATGACGCCGTGATCGATACCGTAGGTTTCGAACGTTTCCTCGGTCTGCCGGATCAGCGCATTCATATCGACAACGAACGCTGAACGCCTCCCCTTGCGCTTGCTTTCAAACACCAGGAACGCCGCCATCAACGTCTTGCCGGACCCCGTTGGCGCGCATAACAGAATGTTCTTTTTGCCCTGGCGGATGCACTCGCGGATAGCCTCGATCGCCGCCAGTTGGTAGTCGCGGAGTTCGATCGGCAGTGCCGATTGTGAAAACAGGCTCACAGCCGCGCCTCGATCCAGGCCAGCACGTCCGAACGCTTTTCCAGCTTCGTCAGTTTGCCGACCTTCTGGAACCAGTTCGCCCAGGACTTCAGTTCCTTGTCCCGTGTGGCGACCATGTCCATCTTGACGCCGAGTTCGCGCTCGGCATCCTTGCGCATATCGATCTGCTTTAGCAGTTCCTTGGCCTGATCCGTCGTGCTCAACGCATCGATCTGCACCTGCTGCTTTGCGATCGTCGCGTTCAACTCATCGAGCAGTCGCGCCGGATCTTCCGCGCCATCCTCGGGGGACACTTCGCCATGGATCGCCGGCGGCTTTTCCAGCGCCTTGGCATGCTTGCCGTTGACCTGCTCGACCGCCTTGTGCAATGAGATATCGCCATGCGCCACCGCCTTGGCGAGACTCGGATCGGCTTTCGCCACGGCGTCCGCGCGCTCTTGCGTCCGCTGACTGGCGCCCGACAAAACGGCGCGTTTGGCGCTGGTCGAAAACCCCGCCAATTGGCGGGGTTTCTGCTCTAAGTCATTCGCATTCAATGACTTGGCATCGCGGTTTTTCGGCCGACCGCCACGTTGCGCCTCGGCCCAATTGACAGCCGACGAGACGATTGCAGCCGATTGGCCAGGCGACAGATGACGCCGATGCAGATTGGCCGACAGCACGTAACCGACCGGATCGGAGCCGTTGTATTCGAGGGTGTGGAATGGAGTCCCGGTTTCGATGCACGCGCGATAGCGATTGCCGCCGTCGAGGATCATCCCCTTGTAGGTGACGATCCGTTGCCGCAATGAATTGGCCTTGATGTCGGCCTTCAGCGCTTCGAAGTCTGGCCCTTCCATGCGGGGGAAGAAGGTGCACAGCGGATGCAACTCTAAGCGGGCGCCCATCAGTTCGCCCGTCCAGCCGGGAAACGATGCCGCAGACCTTCGCAAAGTGATTGCACTGTCACTCGCTGCGCGTCCGGCGCGAGAATTGCAATCGCGTTGGAGAGCGCCTCGAATAATGCAGCGATCGAGAGGCGTACCGGATGGCCGCCGGCAGCCTCGCCGATGGCAGCCAGAATACTGTCTATCTCTGCCACCTCATCGCTGGTGGCTTGGCGCTTGGCGTAATCGGTCATGTTTCGCGGATCTCCAGGCCAAACAGCGCCTTCAGCAATCTTTTTTTGAGTTTGTAGACGTCGGTCTTGCGGCCCTTCGCGTCGTGGACGATGAAGGCGTCTCCTTCCCAGTACGTCCAGTCAGCGATGTACTCGGCGACTTCGGTGCCGTTGACCACGAACGGGAATGGCACTTGACGCTGCAAGCCGCGGATCTGGCCGTGCTGTTGCCGGAGCAAGAGCTTGGCGTCCTGGCGCGCTTCTTTTTTCGATGCGAAACGCACCCCATCGACGACGACCGGTTGATTGCGATACTTCGAAACCGGCTCACGTCCCGGCGCTGCCGCGGCTATCTCACGGGAACGCGGTAACGCGCCGGCTGCGGTCGATGGAGGGCTCTGACCGCTTACCTCTTGCTGATGCTTTTCGTACTCAACTTCGCCGAAGCCAGCGATGCGGGTCATTGCTCGCATCCCTTGCCGACGGCGCCGATGTCGTCGCTGGCAACGAATTGCTCCCACGGCAGCCAGCCGCCCGGGCAGTGAAAACCCCATTTGCGATAGACCGGACCGCGCAGGAACAGCGTCCAGCATGGTTCCTCGATCTCGATGCGATGCGCGTACTTGCCGCTCCATCGGACCTTCCAGTCGCCGGCTGTGAAGCGCTGGCGATGGTGCACGCCGCCCGCGGCAATGGTGTGCTCGACATACGAACCGCGCAGCAAGATGCTGACGTTGGAGAACGGGTGATCGTGCAAGGCGCGGTCATCGTCGGAGCGCAGGAAGCAATGCACGTAGGCGCACGGCAACCACTTCGCGCGACGGCCGATCCACCAGCGCAGCATGTACGGCCGCTCCATGCCGCCGATGACGAAGTCGGGGGCGCGGCGTTCCGCCCAGGCGATCAAGCGATCCGCGATGCGCGTCATCTCTCGCTCCGCAACATGGCGACGAATAACGTCCAGACCGCAAAGAGGGCGCCGGCGATCACGCGGCCACCCGCGCGAGATCGAGCAGCCACTGCACAGGCCGCGCCGTGATGTTCTCGGTCCACTTCATCGCCTCGCGCCAGTCGTTAGGGTTCCGACCCTCCCTTCGTGCTGAAAAGCTCCACGCCATAGAATCCGCGGTGTCTAGCATCGAACGAATCCACGGATTGGCAAGGGCGGTCGTCTTCAGCCCAAAGCCATGTAGACGGAGGTCAGGACGCGCTTTACGGATGGCTTGCAGGACGCTCTGGATCGCGCGTGGATCACCGTTACGTTTGCAGATGGAGCCAACCCCTACCCAAGCGCCGGGAGCGAGCCGCGAGCCGTATAGGGCGAGGTGGGCGACGTAATCGGCCGGTTGATAGCCTTGCAGGACCGGCATGATGTAGACGCCGGTATCTTCTGCAAGCAGTGCGTCGTATCGGTCGATCGTGCGCGTCTGATGCAGCAGAATTCTTGCCGCATGATCGTGGTGCGACAGCGCCGGGACTAATCTGAGTTGCGCGTCGGTTATGTGTCCAAGTGGGTCACAACCGGCTGGCGCAGGTAGCAGTCCTTCGGCAATCGCCGTTCGCTTGATGATATGCGCTTCACACATCCAATCCTGTGCGGACGCAGCAAGCAAATGGCCGTTGCCTGCCCATCGCCGAATCTCAACGGCATAGTCGGAAACTGAATGCCGGTAACGTCCGTAGGTGCGTATCTCTGTGAACGCACCCGAATCCATGATCCAGTCACCAACGGCGAACGGCCCCTTGCGATCACGCAAGCGATTGACGCTGACGAACGCGGCGTCGAAGTGTTGCGCGTCCGAGGGCTGATGCAGGCCGGTGAAGAACCTCATCGCCCCGCCCAATCAATAATTGCGGCAAGCGCCGCCGCTGCGACGAGGCCGGCCAAGATGATCAGCACCGAGCCGCCGATCTGCAGCATCACGAGCCAACCACTCGGTACGGCACGGGCGATCAATGCGCCCGCCCGGGAGTGACGATCAATGACTGTTCTGGCTGGTGCGGCTGGATGAATTCTTCGAACAGCGCGCGCATGAAGCCGGTCGCCGCGATCGACCCGCCGGGCATCTCCAGTTGCCGGTAGCACTCGGAGAGCAAACTCTCCAGCACCGTGATGCTGGTGAGTAGTTCGTTGCCTTCGAGGTAGCCGGCCAGGTCCACCGTCATCTGGCGCAAAGCGGCTTCGCGCGGATCCGCCGTGACTTCGTCGGCGCTCATTTGGTCCTCGCCCAACAGAGCTTGATGAGCGCGCCCAGGAAGCCAATCGCGACGATGATCAGCGCGAAATCGAACAGCATCTCGGCTACGGGTTCGATGCCGGTCAAGTCGATCACTGTGAATCTCCCGCGATTGCGTCCATTGCGCCGGGCGCCAGCCTTTGACACGATCGGCGCATGACCTCGGCCACCCCGAAGAAGTGGACTTCGATCATCGCCCGCAGGTATTCGCTGACCGGTACCCCGGAGAGCGTGGCCGCGGTGATCAGTTGGGCATGGGTCGAGTCGGACAAATTGACGGTGACCGGGACGTTGCACTTCCCGAACAACGGTGAACTGGCGGAGCGCGCGAGCAGGGGAATCATCTCAGCCACGGGTCTTCTCCCGCCACTTGTGGATCGCCTGCGACACCGAACCAACGCTGCAGCCGAAGCGCTCGGCAATCGCCTTGAGCGAGACGCCTTCATCCTTGAGCTTGGCCATGCGCGCGTTGCGCTCCGTATCCAGGAATTTGTTACGGTTTCCAGTCACGCCTTTAGTCCCCATGGCATAGGGCTTTGTCTGAGCGATTTGTCGGAAGACGCCGACAGGTGTAGCCGTTCGACGTATCGAGGCATGCGCGGAAGCAGGCGGTCACGAGGTGAGCGCTCCGGGTTAGCGGGGAGTTGCAGTGCGAATCGTTTGGCGGGCTGCGTCGTTCGCTGCAGCGGCGTCAGGCCAAATCTGCTGCCAGTCGTGCGGCCGCAGATCCAATTTCGAAACGCGACCTTCGAGTGCCTCCTCGACGATCGCGCATTTATTCACCGGGACAGAACCGCGCGCTACCCAATTGGCAACGCACTGCGGCGATTCACCGATCCTCTTCGCGGCTTCCGTGAGCCCCACTTCCTTGATCGCTTCGCCGAATCTGTTCATACCGTCATTACACACTATGTTTACGGAATCTGTCAACAGTTCGTGTAACACGCCTTTAACGCCATGTGTAGCAGCACCCTCCAGTAGTTAGCCCGGCCTCGCTCGAGACGTAATGGGTTGCCCCCGCCTTGTGAAATTATTACACAAACTGTTTGCGTTGCGTACACAACTTGTGTATTATGATTCCGTCGCCTAACCAGCGATGCAGCAAGGGCACAGCGAGTCTGGCCTGAATAAAACGACGCGAAGAGGATCGAGTGAGTGTCCCGGATAAGTCCGCTCTGGCGGCCATGGGCCAACGACAAGGATGTGAGCGGATAGCGCCGGGCAACACCGAATGCGCAGTACCGGACATAGGGCGGGAGACAGTGTGATCGACGAACCACAGGCAATACGCAACAGACGGTACGCCCACATCAGACGAGCCACGGCCGCTGTACACGCCGCGATCGTCCGCGGAGATCTGCAAAGCCCCGTGGGCATGACATGCGTTGACTGTAGCGTCGCCGCCCTTCAGTACGACCACCGCGATTACAACAAGCCGCTCGATGTGGTGCCGGTTTGCCGTGCATGCAATCGCAAGCGCGGACCTGGGATTCGCCCCACCGAACGGCCGCAGCGCCGATCTGACTTTTGCAAGCACGGACACGCGCTCGATGGCATTCGAACACGGAGTGGCGGCGGACGATATTGCAAGACATGCGTGCTGCACAGCAAGCAAAGGCAACGCGCGAAGTAGCCCGGAGAGACGGGCACCGATTCAGGGAGATTTTCATGCAAACCATCAGGGAAACGGCGTTGGAACTGCTGGCCAAATCAGGCGCGCAGGCAGGCTGTTTCGTGAAGGTCAAAGAGCAACCGCACTGCCATCGACCGGCGTGGAACGTCTACGTCAAGCCGGAATGCGGCAAGCGGGGCAAGCATTTGTTTTCGGTCATCACTACTACTACGCAGCGGTGACCAACGTGACCGAAAAGTTACTCGACTTCGATCTCGCCGCGTTCAAGGCCGACCCGACGCGGGTGCGTTCGCGCAATGGCATGGAAGCGACAGCCACCGCGCTCCTGGGTGACTGGGTGGTGATTCTGTGGGCCCATGGCTGTGCTCCCACCAACTACAACGAAATCAGCTTCTCGCAACTGCGGCTGGCAGTGAAGACGCGGAAGGTCAAGGTGCGGCTGTATCGGGACCGACCACTTTTCGGAAAGTACATCTACGCCCATACCGATGCCGGTACTTCGCGGGACAACACGCTTGAGTGCCCAGACATTGATTGGGTCAGCGACATCATCGAAGTGGAGGTACCGGAATGAGCATCATCAGTTCGCATCATTCGAACGACGACGCAAAATTTTACCGCTTCGTTCGCGATACCCGGCTGCCGCGCGACACCTTCGCCAGCAAACGCCTGACGGTCGATGCGATCGTCTATCTGGTGTGCATGGTCGCCGCCATCGTCGTGGCGTGCTTTGTGCCGGTGGTGAAATGAGTACGCGCGACGATGGCGGGCCAGCGTATCCGCTCCCGATCGCAACGGCGCAAGACGGGTCGATGTACACCGCGCTTGAGGTGTCGGCAGGCAAGGGTGGCGGCATGACGCTGCGCGACTACTTCGCGGCGAAGGCGATGGCCGCAATGATCGAAACGTCGGCCGCCCCGGCTATGTCCGGTTTTGGCGGGTATGAGGCGCATTGCGTCAAAGCCGCATACATCATGGCCGACGCCATGCTCAAGGAGCGGGCGAAATGATGACCCAAGACGAGATCGAAGCCGCAGAAGCCGAGTTGCGCGCGAGCCTCGAGCGCGGTGACTGCGAAGAATCCTTTTTCTGCTGGTTCGAACGGGAGTACGAAGTCGAAGCCTACAAGTTGCGCCAGTCGCCAGACGGCGGCCGCGGCTACCGCGAACGCTGGATCCACGAGCAGATTCGCGAACGCATCGACGACCGCAAGCGGATCGAGCGTACCCATGCAGCACAAGCGGAATTGATCCTCCGCAACGGATCGTTACCCCAAGGAGAGGAAAGAACATGAATGCACCGCTACAGATGGAGCAGAGTGAACTGATCGCCGTGTTGCGCAACTCGCTCTATCCCGGCGCACAAGAGGAGTCGATCAAACTGGTCATCGGGTATTGCCGTGCCGTCGGCCTCGACCCGATGCAAAAGCCGGTGCACATCGTGCCCATGTACGTGTCGACCGGGCAGAAGGATGAGCGCGGCTACGACATCAAGGCCAACCGCGACGTGATCATGCCGGGCATCGGCCTCTATCGCACGCAAGCGGTACGTACCGGGCAATTGGCCGGTATCAGCGAACCGGAGTTTGGCGAGGACCGTACCGAGACCTTGGACGGCATCACCATCACTTATCCGGTGTGGTGCCGGGTCACCGTCGAGCGGCTGCTGGCCAACGGTGACCGGGCCAAGTATTCCGCGGTCGAGCGCTGGAAGGAAAACTACGCCACCAAGAAGCGGGACTCACAGGCGCCGAATGCGATGTGGGAAAAGCGGCCCTATGCGCAACTGGCCAAGTGCGCCCAGGCGCAGGCGCTGCGCACCGCGTTCCCGGAAATGACCGGCGAACAGGCGACTGCAGACGAGATGGCTGGCAAGTCCGAGGGTGATGTCATTCAGGGCGAATTGGTGACCAAGACCACGCTCATAGCGCAGACCACGACGACACAGCCCGAGCCGTGGCCCGAGGATAAGTTCGCCGAGCAACTGCCGAAGTGGGCGGGGCTGATGCGGGAGCGCAAGAAGACGGTCGAAGACGTCATCAGCTTTGCCAAGTCCAAGCGCCCGCTGACCGATGCGCAGATCCAGAAGATCAACGACCACGCGCCGGCGACCACAGAGCAGATCGAAGCGGTTCGCACTACGGCCAGCGACTTCGAAGTGGTGCTCGACGATGTTGTCGCGCACGTCCTTGCCGAATCGCTCGAAGCCATGACCGTGTACCAGGCGCGACTGGCGGTCGAGTTCATCAAGAGCGGAGGCAAATAATGAAGACACTATCACTGGTAGCCAACACGCCGGAATGGATCTCGACGCGGGCGCGATACGACTGCGCATCGGAAGCGGCCAGCGCACGCGGTAGCGACAAGCGCCTCAATCGCACCGAATTACTGCGCGTTAAGTCAACCGGCGACACCCGGGAATTCTCGCAATGGGTGCAGGAAAAACTGCTCGACCGTGGTCATGCGGTCGAGGTGTACGGCCTGGAATTCGCGGAGACGCTGCTTGCCGACTCGTTGTACCCGGTGATCGCCGTCGACGACAGTGACCAGTTCCTCGCCTCGTTCGACGGGATCACGATGGATGAGCAGAGCGGCGCCGAGGTGAAGCTGTGGAATGAAGAACTGGTCGCCGGCGTGCGCAGGGGCGAGATCCCGGATACGCACTGGCCGCAGATCGCCCACCAGTTCATTGTCGGTGATGCGCTGAAGGAAATAATTTTCGTAGTGACTGATGGCACCCCGGCGCGCACTGTGTACTTGCGCTGCTCTCGGTCTGACTTCACGGCGCGCATCGCCGACGTGCGGGCAGCATGGAAGCAGTTCAACGAAGACTTGAAAACCTTCAAACACGTCGAAGTCATGCCGCCGGCCGTCGCCGCCCCGGTCATGGCCCTGCCTGCGCTGTCGATCCAGGTCAACGGCGCGATCAGCCTGATCGACAACCTTGCGCTATTCGGTGAGAAGTTGCAGGCGTTTATCGGCAACGTGAACAAGGAGCCGAAAGACGACCAGGGCTTTGCCGATCTTGAGGCAGCAGTCAAGGTGCTGCGCACGGCACAGGAAGCGCTGGAAGCGGCCGAACGCAATGCGCTGGCCCAGACCGCCAGCATCGACGAAATGCGGCGCACGGTCGGACTCTACAAGGACATGGCGCGCTCCAATCGCCTGCTGTTCGACAAGATCGTCGAGGAGCGCAAGAAGACGCTGCGCTTCGAGATCATGCAGGAGGGCGTCATGGCCTTCGCTGCCCACTTCGAGGGCTTGAACAAGCGACTCGGTGGTCGGCACATGCCGCCGATCGCCGTGGATTTTGCGGCCGTGATGAAGGGCAAGAAAACGCTCGCCTCATTGCGCGAAGCGGTCTCCAACGAACTGGCGCGCGGCAAGATCGCCGCCAATGCCGTCGCCGACAATATCCAGATCAATCTGAATACGCTGCGCGATCTCGCGGTCGGGTATGCGTTTCTGTTCGCCGACGTCGGGGCGATCGTACTCAAAGCGCCGGAGGACCTGACGACGCTGGTCAAGCTGCGCATCGCCGAACATCAAGCGGCCGAGGCCAAGAAGGAAGCCGACCTCCGCGAAAAACTGCGGACGGAGGAAGTAGCCAAGCTCGAGCGCGCACAACGCGAGAAGGAAGCCGCAGAGCAAGCCGAGAAGCAGCGCGCGGAACAGCGGCAGATTCAAGAGATCAGGATGCAGGAAGTGGTACCGCCAGCAGGAGTAGCGGCCGAGATGCGCCAGCGTTCTGCGCCGCCCATCCTCCAGCCTGCCGCCTGGGGCCTGCCACCGAAGCGCCCGACCGACGACCAGATCATCGAGGCACTGGCCCTGCACTTTCGCGTGCATGAATCGAAGGTCATCGAATGGCTGCTCGCGATAGACCTGAACGCCGCCACCGAGCGCATGTGCGCCGAGTTCAAGTAATGAAAGCCGACATCACCCTGCTGGTGCCCGACAACACGGAGGTCAACATCCTGTTGGTCATGACGATCGGCGAGGCCAAGTCATTACGCGCACAACTCACCCGTGACCAACACCCATCCTGGGTATTCGCGAAGATGTTGAGCAAAGCCATCGAAGCCGCCGAACAGCATATCGGCCAAACGCACGAAGTCGAGCGGTAAGAACCGTGTTTTACCTCGCTCCAGTCCTGCGCTGTGTTGGTGCTCGTTCGAGTCGGCGCGGGCTTCAAGGAACGAGGTCCATTAATGGCGCGCTCCTCCCTCGCGCCAGAACGGCCAGTGATTTCGCAAGATCAACTGGCGCCGGACTCACGTAACCGGCAACCTTTATGAAAGCGAAACGATGTTCAAGCGCGAAGACCTGATTCCACCCCGCATGCGTTCGCTGCCACGCGATCACCGCAACTATCCGGTGCCGTATTTCGTGGCCTGGATTGATGGCAAGCCGGATTTTCGGGTAATCGAAAAGGATCGGCTCGCCCACTGCCACAACAACAAACTGTGCTGGCTGTGCGGCGAGAAGATGGGGCGCTACAAGGCGTTTGTTATTGGCCCCATGTGCAGCATCAATCGCGTTTCCAGCGAGCCGCCGTCGCATCGGGAGTGTGCAGAGTTTGCCGTCAAGGCATGTCCGTTCCTGACGCTGCCCAAGGCTGAACGGCGCCTGAATAACCTTCCCGAAGACGGCGTAAAGGCGGCCGGCGAAGGCATCTCGCATAACCCCGGCGCCACGCTCGTCTGGGTCACTGAAACGTACAAACCATTCCGCGTCGGCCATGGCGTGCTGTTTCAAGTCGGCGCTCCGCACCAGATCGAGTGGTATGCCGAGGGCCGCATTGCCACCCGCGCCGAAGTCGACGCAGCAGTTGCCAAAGGATTGCCGCTGTTGCGCGCAACCGCCGAATCCGAAAGTCCGGCGGCGGTCGCAGCGCTCGAGCGCATGTATGCCGCGGCAGCCAAACTCTTTCCGGCTGCGGCTTAACCAGAGGAGCTACAACATGAAGATCGAGGTTTTTCAGCAGCAACCGAAGACACCCGGCCAGAAGGGCTTGAAATGGTTCTGGAGGTTCAAAGCGAAGGGACATACGACGGCCGATGGCGCGCAGTTCGATAGCCCCAGCCAGGCCAAGAGCCGGGCGAAAGCCGTGGTGCGCGCGACGGTGAAGCCGTTCCAGAAGAAGATCGGTTACAGCGGGGTGACTTTCAAGGAATCGACGGTCAACGGGATCATCACGATCACCTGGTCATGAAAACCAAACTCGCGCTCGCTCTCGCCCTGCTCGCCGCTCCGGTCACTGCGGTGCAGATCAGCGTCAATGTTCCGGCCGGAGCGTTACCTGCGTGCCCAGCTGGCGATGCAGGGGCCTACACGGTGACGAATGGGGTCCTGACGTGCGTGGGCACCGGGACGGTGGTGATCGTGCCGCCTACGACGCCGCCGACGGTTCCGCCCACCGTTCCACCCCTACCGCCCACCAACAACTATTGCGCGGGCGCGGATCAGATCGTACCGATCCCCTGGCCGGTCGCCGAGCAGAGCCAGTTCACCACGCGCAATTTCGCCCAAGACGATTTGGCGTTCAAGCTGGTCATCCCGACCACCTTCAACCCGGCGCTCAACGCCACGCACACTGGCTACATCTCCATGGTCGAGGTGCCCGGCTCAATTCGCACCTCACGCGAAATCTCGGTCTCGCGCACGCCGTGCGACTTTTCGTTGTCGAGCTCGTTGATGTACGGCGCCGGCGGGACCTCGCCCGCATTCAGCTTCGCCGTCAACAACCCGACCGGCTACACATCGCTGGGCGCCGCGGTCAATTTTCAACCCGGGGACGTCATCTTCATCAACGTCCGCAACTCGTACAAGGGGACCTTGACTTGCCCGATCGGGAAGGCGTGCGACGTGCTGTTCAATTACAAGACCCCCAACTCGTACTGACCATGAGCGATACGCCCCGCACTGATGCCGCCGCAGACGAAACGGATGTGACCGATGATGGATGCACGGCGTTTGCTTATGTCACCGCCGACTTCGCCCGTACCCTCGAACGCGAGCGCAACGCCCTACAGGCTGTCGTAGATGAGCTAGTGGCGGCAGAACGCGAAGTAAACGATCCCGACGTGGTTTGCTTCCCGGCTTCTGCGGACAGTGAGCTAGCACGCCGCAGATACCGAGCAGCGCGAGAAGCCGCACGTCGTCTTGCTACACCAACAAAGGGCTGACATGAAGATCAGAGGTGCGCTAATTCTCGACGCCGGGTCTTACAAGCCCGGCGACTTGCCGCCCGAGGGCTATTGCCAGTGGCACGAATGGGCGGAAGTGCAGCGCAAGGCGGGCATCAAACAGGTTATGTGTCCACGCTGTATGCGGTGGAAGACGCCGCAGGAACTGAGTGATCAGACAGAGACGACAACGCTGTACACCACGAAACGCGGCGGCAAGGCGATCACGAAAACCAGTGCGCTCTGCACCAAGTGCTGCACAAAGGGCTGACATGACCGACGATCTGGAGCCAGAACCGAAAGTGCTGAACGCACCGGAGCGCATTTGGCTGCAAACCGGAGAGCCGCTGACGGATTGCCCGTTTGCCGAACTCGACGACGTGACATGGTGCGCCAACAAGATCGATGACTCGGATATTGAGTACGTTCGCGCCGACGCTGCTGTAGCAGCAGAACTGGATGCCGAGCGCTGGCGGGAACTGATGGACGTGCTGGCAGCCGACGTGTGGGTCATGGAAGACAAGCACACGCCGAGCGGGCCTCCGATCCTGTACAAGGCCTGGAAGGTGCTCGCCTGCCACTCACAGTCCTTCGTGTACGAAATCGACGCTTCAATCCGCTCCCGTACAGCAGCCCTCACCCCGCCAAAGGAGCCGCAATACTTTACGCGGCGAAACAAAAAATATTATGACGGTAGGCAATTCGAACTGGTGAAGGACATCAATCCAAACGGCCCAATCAGTGACAAAACCTACATCGTCGTTGGCAGGTTTCCTACCCATGAGGAAGCGGTAGCCGCGCTGGCTTCCATGCCAAAGGAACCGCAATGAGCGATCTTGTTGAACGGTTTCGCCAGTATGCCGACCATCCGATATCCAACTCGGAATTTGTGCCGATCCATCAAAAGACATTACGCGCGGCCGCAACCGAAATAGAACGGCTCACAGCAGAGGTCGCAGCGCTCAAGGCGGATGCGGAGCGGTATCAGTGGCTGCGCATTAACAATCACCATTCGGCGCTATTCGGTGTAGCCGATCTCCTGAAGCGGGCGGAGTACTTGGACGAAGCCATTGACGCCGCCCTTGCAGCGCAGGAGGGGAAATCGTGAGTCATTGCTACGTCGGTGTTTGCAGCACGCCAGAACATTGCAAGGAAATTGAGCGCTGCTACAGCACGCCCAAACCGAAATTGCAAAAAGAATTCGACGCCATGCGCACAGAGCTAGACAGCCTACGGGCAATAGTTCGGGAGTTGGTGACGGCAGAGGGCACATGGCTCGGCATCAACTGGTCACCGGACAGCACCAGATACAACCGCGCTCTGGCTGCTGCTCGCGCCTATATGGATACGCACAAATGAACTGGCAACCGATAGAGACGGCTCCGAAGGATACCGTCGTGCTGCTCTATTCGCCGGATCGCGGTCCCGGCAATGAATCGAAGATCGAGGCGCGGGTGTTCTGGGATACACGCGGCGGTCATCAGCATGCGTGGGCTACGCACTGGATGCCATTGCCCGTTCCCCCTGCTATGGATACACAAAATGCAAAAAGCTAATACATCTCATTCGACTGTCTCTCCGAACGCTACCGCGACACCATCGGCGGGCGCTCTTGCGTGACTGCGTACTACAACGAGATCGACCCGTTCGCTGCGCAATGGCTGCGCAACCTGATTGCAGCCGGTCACATCGCGCCCGGCGACGTGGACGAGCGCAGCATCGTTGATGTGCGACACGCCGACCTTGCCGGATACACGCAGTGCCACTTCTTCGCCGGAATCGGCGTCTGGAGTCACGCCCTGCGAGTCGCTGGATGGTCCGATGACCGACCTGTTTGGACAGGCTCTTGCCCCTGTCAGCCGTTCAGTGCTGCCGGCAAAGGCGATGAGTTCGCAGATGAGCGCCACTTATGGCCGGTCTGGTTCGAACTCATCCGCGAGTGCCGCCCTGTCGCTGTCTTTGGCGAGCAGGTTGCAAGCAAGGACGCGCTTGCTTGGCTCGACCATGTTTGCGCTGACTTGGAAGGCGAGAGTTACGCCGTCGGGGCGGTCGATACCTGCGCTGCGGGCTTCGGTGCGCCGCACATCAGACAGCGACTTTACTTCGTGGCCGACGCCGCGGACGCCGACGGGCGGGCCGGAACTGGCGACCCGCAAGCAGGAGTTGGGGCGGATCGAGTCAGGCGGATCGGACTTGCAAGCGGTTGCGCTGTTGGCGGGCTGGCCGACGCCGACGAAGCAGGATCAATCCTCGAGCGGGGTGCGCGATTATCCGGCAACAGCGACGCATCACGCAGGCACGACACTGACGGACGCCGCCAAGTTGGCAACGTGGCCCACGCCGATGGCAGGGACGCCAGCACAGAAGGGCTACAACGAAGCGGGCAATACGGACTACTCGCGCAGGGTCGTGGAGTTGGCGGCCTGGGCGACACCGCAGACACGCGACCACAAAGGCTCGCCGACGAAGGGACCGCACGACCGGGGATTGAAGGGACCGCCGCTGAACGAGCAGGTCCGATTGGTGGCTTCTGGCACGACGCCGAATGGATCGCTTGCAGCGACGGCAAAACCCGCGCAACTGGACCCGGCGTTTTCCCGCTGGCTTATGGGACTACCCAAAGAATGGGACGCCTGCGCGCCTACGGCAACGCGATCTGTGCGCCGGTAGCGACTGAGTTCGTCCGCGCATACATGGATAGCTAACGAGTGAACAGCCTGACGCTCTCGCCGGATGAATTGCGGGAGCTTACCGGGATGACCCGGTACTCTGCGCAGGCACGTGCATTGGCGGCAATGGGCATTCCGTTCCGCCGTCGGCCGGATGGTACGCTTGCCGTTCTGCGAGAGGAGATCCTGACCGGGCAGCGGGTCAATGACGTCCTATCGCTGCGGCTGGCGAGCATTCGTGAAGACGGCATTCACTTCCGCCAGCAGAAAACCGATGCCAAGCTGGTCGTCGCCTGGACGCCAGAACTGCGCGATACCGTGGACCGCGCCAAGAAGTTGATCCGGGGCGTCTCCGGCTTTACGCTATTGCAGGGGCGCCGAGGGAAGCCGGCTGACTATCGGAGCATTGTGGTTTCGTGGCGCTCTGCCTGCAAAGCGGCCGGCGTGGCCGATGCGCAACTACGCGATATTCGGGCGATGGCAGCGACCGCCACGCGTGCTCAAGGCGGCAATGCGACCGCGCTGCTCGGCCACAAGTCCAAGGCCATGACCGACCGCTATCTGCGCGACAAGGCAGTGCCGGTCGTTAGCGGTCCATCGTTCGTTGTTCCGATGAAGCGGAAGGACAGCGCGCAATGAGCCGTCAACGGTGTCCATGGACAGTTATTGACACATTGACACTCGCCCTTAATGAATCAACAGGTTAACCCCCCAAAATACCCCACGCCAATGATGCAGCAGTCCTGCCGCAAACAGGCTTTAGCGCACTGATTCTGCAACATCTTCAACCGTGGAGTGTCAATAATGAAATGGCGCCAAAGAACAGCGGCCGGCGGCTGGCCGGGGAAGTGAGGATTTGATCGTGGACGGCGAAGATGAGTTGATCCCCTGTCCAATGAACATGGGACTGGAACAGCGGGTCACGCGCAAGCGGACTCAAGCCGAACATGACGCCTTGGTGGAGGGAATGGGCGAGAACCTCGACCGGTTCCTCTTCGAGCAGTTGGTCGGCATCCGACCGCCGCCGAAGAACGAGGATAAGTAGGCTACCGCTCTACCATCATCGCCGGACTCACATCGGTCTTGCTGACGAATTCAGTCAGCTTCTGCTGCCGACGCTGGGCTTCCTTGATATAGGTGGCGACGATGTCCTGGCGCTGCTCTTCGGTCAATGACCGATCGACCAGGCGCCCTTTCATCCGCCGTTCGGCTTCCATCACCTCAGCATGCAGGTGCTGGGCCTCGCGACCGCGGACTGAAGCTGGTTCGATACCATAGAGCGGGAGACCGACAGTCGCGAACAGCGCCTGCTCCCACGTGGCCCGGGGACTGCCGGCCTTGTCGGTGGTGCCAGTCAAGGCTTGGACCGCCTTGCCCCCGAACTGCTTATCCATGAGCCCCATCGGCGAGACCAGACCGCGGCTGCCGATGATCGGCGGCATCGCCATATCCCAGAGCCAATTCAGGGCCGAAGCAATCTGCATGGAAGCGGGATCGCCGTGATTCATGATCGGCTTGTCGGTGAACGGGTCGACACCGGTGGTGATGGCAGTGACCAGGCTGGTGATCGGGCCGGAAAAGGCGCCCAGGGTGCCCACTGTCTTGCCGACGTCGCCTTGCGCCGCATATTGCAGGGCATCGGTATACATGGTCCACGGGAAGTAGTAGCCGATGTCGGCCGCGGTGACTCTGCCTTCGGAGTCGCGGATCGGCAGGAACATGCCATGGCCGCGCTGCTTGACCCATTCCGGCAGGAGCTCGCGCATCTTGTCGAGGTCATCATCGTCCCCGCCCAAGGCCGAGAGCGCTGCCCAGGCCATACCGTAGAAGATGCCGGCCCAGGGCAGGAAGCGTTGCGGATGCAGCATCGCCGTCTCGATCAGCCGCGGCAGGATTTTTAGTTGGTAGGTGTTGTGTGTGATGAACACCTTGCCGTTGCGGCGGGCGACCCATGTCTCGGTATCGCGCACTGACGGGCACCACACTCGACCGGCCCAACTGATGTTTTTGCGCTCGACGCCCTCGCTGTGCAGGCAAGCGTGCTGCGATTTCTTGAGCGACACCAGAACCGCGCGAGCGTCTCCCTTCGAACGAATAACGGATGCCCTGCCGGTGAGCATCAAGGCCATCTGGAAAGTGTCGACCGTTTCGCCTGGGTTCTGAATCAAGGACCGCGCACCGGATACGCGCTCGACATGCCCGTCGCCGCGCAGCATCGCTTCTACGAGGATGTCAATCTGCGCCGTTGACATACGCATCAAAAGCGCCGGGGTCAACTGCTTGCCAGGCAAGAGTGCTTTGATCAAGTCGGCGCCGGGTTTGCGGACATAGAATCGATAGTGCTGGGCAGTACCACCCGCACACAACAGATTGCGTTCGGTCCACCCGTCAGGGAACACGGACTCGAGCAGACCGCGGATCTCGCACTCTTTTTCGCCTGTGTTTTGCCCGATGATGACGCCGCTTGGGTGAAATGTGCCCTCGGCGATCACCCAGCCTAACAATGCGGCCATCGCATCAGTGATCGGCTCGCCGACAGGCTCATGGACGAATTCAGCGGCGGTCGGGATCGCATCGCGAGTCGTCAATTCATAGGCGCGTCGAATCTCGAACCGATGTGTGTTGTCACTCTGGCGCCGGTTTACGACGCACCGATGATCGGTGGTCATGAGAATGTCCAGTGCCTTCGACTGAATCGACGTCATCTCCCCCTCAAACGGCTTCTGGAAGATGTCGTCAATCGGCTTCCACTTCAGCCGCTCATCTTTCAAGTCGAAAGAAGCGGCCATGTCGCCGACGCGCACTTGATCGACGGTCTTCCATCCTTCGGTCGTCAGGATTTCTGTTTGGTCGTCGACACAAAGGAAGGGCATACCAATGGGTGCATTTCGGAGATACCGGACAGATTGGGGCACCATTGAGTAATCAAACAGCCAACGTTGTGCCTCGAGCGCAGCGTCGGCTTCCTTCATCCCTTCGCGCTCCATCGCATCGATAATCTTCGCGGTCTTGAAGATCGCTTCCGACCATTGATAGAGGTCCGACGCGCGGTCCATGATCGTGCCGGCGATCAGTTTCAATTTCAGCAGCGGATGTTGTCCTCCTGCCTTCAGTTCCAGGTCGAGCAAGTCGCGCTTGAGGCGAAATAGCTCTTGTGCCGAAAAGGTCGATTCGGTCACCCCGTACTTCTTGGCGATCTGCCAGTGCCGGCCGTTGTCGGCGATCTCCCGTGCGGCCTGAATGATCCGCTGCGGCACCCGCAGCAAGGGCACCCCGGAGAGTTGCATGGCGATACCGTTGCTGACGAAGTTGCGGATCTGCGCCGGCGGATTGAGCGAGACCTTCATCGCCTTCCAGATTTGGGTGGCCTTGGTCCCCACCCCGCCATAGCCCAACAGGTTCTGCGCCCAGTTCTGGTCTTTCGATTGCAGGTTATAGACTCCGACCAGGTCGTCGTGGATCTCGCCCCGCACCCACAGACCGCGCAACATGCCATAGCGCGGCGTGTCGGGCATCTGCTTATAGTCCGTGCTGTTGCCGGTCATTCCCTCCTGCGCCTGATCGGCCACGGTATCCATCTCGAGCGCGATCGAGCGGGCTTTGGCGGCATCTTCCGGCGCGTAATACTCGGCCTGCCGGCGCAACCGGTCGGCCTCGTGCTTGAGCCACATCGGGGTGGCCTTGCGCCCATTCCAGTTGACGATCGCATTGGGTGCGATCCATTGCTGGTTGCCGGCGATGCGGTCCATGAAGTCGAGCAAGGCCATGTCGCGCATCGGCTGCCCGACCGCCACCGCCGCGAGGAAGCCGGGATCGGTGATCTCGCCCAGGATCACCCGCCGCGTCTCTTCCGGGATGTCCTTGCGCGCTTTCAGGTAGCCCATCGACGATGGTTTCTTGCCCGCACCCAGGGCCCGGAAGTCCTTCTCGTCCAACAGGTGCTTCAAGTACAGCCGTGGCAGGTACTGGTCGCGGTAGGCTTCGCGTGACTCTTCCGGCAGCAGCATGCGCTTGACCAGTTCATCGCCGACCGTACCGATGTACTTCTTGGCCCGCGCCGCCCCTTCGCGTGCCTTGGCATCGAAGATGAGGTCCGGCTCGGCGCCAGCGGTGGTCAGGTAGTCGTAGGCGGCTTTCTTGTCCGCATCCGAGGCATTGAACAGGGTGTCGCGGAAATACTTGGCGATCTCATCAATGCGCGCGATCTTGCCCAGCGTCTCGTAGCGATCCTTGAGCAGCGCGCGCGCATCGGGAATGGCGAGCAGCGGATTGGTGAACTTGTCGATGCGGTCGATCGCCGCATTCGACTTGGCCTTGTACCAGTTGCGCAGACCGGTGGGTTCGGCGGGTGTGATGGGAGCGACAGCGGTGCCGCGCGCTTGCAGTGCTTCACTGGCCTGCGTGCTCGCCGGCGCGCGCCCCTCCAACCGCTTCGCCGCACGAGAAAGCAGCCCTGCCAGTTCCGCTTCCGTGAACTTGACGTCAATGCCCTTCGCGCGCAGCCACTGCGCCACCTGACTCAGGATCCGCTTGAACCAGGCATAGCCCGGACGGACATTGCCCTTCTCGTCCAGCGCTTCTTCAGCCGCGCGGGCGATGATCTCCGAACTCTCCTGATACGCCGCGCTGGGTCCTTCGAATACACCATGGGTCTGCTCCACATGCGCGGCGAGCCGGAGAATGGCCGGATTGCCCAGTTGCTTCGCCGTCTGAATTTCCTTCACCAGCTGCGCATACTGATCGCCCATCATTTCGATGATCGAGGCATGGCCCACGAGCTCGTGCGCCAGCACCCGGTACAGGTCTTCGGTGGAGACGATGTTCGAAGGAAAGATGTAGACCTTGCCGTTCCAGTAGGCGCCGGTCGTATCGGTCGTGAACGAACTGGACAGGTCCGCCGGATTGCCGGAAAACAGGTGAATCGGGATATTGGTCTTGGCGGAGACCTCGTTGACGATCTTCTGCGCCTGGTTACGCGGCAGTCCTTTGGCGATGCCCTTGAACATCAGGCCGGCGGGCAGGAAGGGCTGGAAGGTGGCCAGCGGCGGAGCATCATCGGCCGCGTCCGCTACCTTCGCCGCCTGTACCGCGGCCGTCGCTTCTGCTGCTGCGGCCTCACCCTCGGCGCGCAATTCGTCTTCCAGTTGCTTCAACTCCGCATACTTTTCCAGCATGTCCTGCTGATACTCGAACGGCGCCCCATGCTTCTTGCGCAGGCGCTCGATTTCGGTCTGCGCTTCCGCCACCAGCCGCTTGTTGTTCTCCAAGTCACGCGAGACTTCGTTCATGCGATTGATGAACTTGCGCCCGAGCCCGACTTCATCGGTGTCCGCGCCCAACTTTTCCGTCCCGCGCAACACCTCGAGTTGATTGCCGCCAACGGTCAGGTACAACGGCCATACCCCGGACGGCTTCAGCCCATTCTTGTCGCGCTCCATTTCCTGCTCGGCAAAAATCGGTTGCCCGTTCACCTGACCGAGTTGATAGGCATCCGTCTTACCGCTGTCGACATAAGCGTTATAGGCGGCCTTGATCGCCTTGCCGAAGTCGCCAGTGCGCTCGAAGGTCTTGCCGCTGACGGTCGCTTGGTCGAAGGTGACATAGCTATCGCCCAGCGCAGTGACGGCCGTTTGCAGCGCCGCCACCCGCTTGCCATAGAAACTGACCCGCCCGGTCTGCTGGGTGAGCCCCGAGCGCACGCTGACCTGTTCATTGGCATGCGCTGCCTGCAGCCGTTCCAGGCGCTCCATATCGCTGCGGATGCCGGCCAACTGGATCGCCCGCGGGTCGCCGCTGGCCGCCGCCGCTGCCTGCTCGTACTGTGAGGCTTCGCCCACGTCATCCATGGTGCGCAGATTCTTGTCGCCGCTGTATGCCTGATCGATGAAGCGCTGCTTGCGCGCCACCATCTGCCACATGGTCGAGTCGTAGGTGCCCTTGGTCGCATACCAGTTGATGCGCACCGTCTTGTTCTGGTTCTTCTGCCGGATGATGCGCCCGTGCGGCTGCTCGACGTCGCTCGGATACCACGGCGGATCGAAGTAATGCAGCATGGCGAGACGCTTCTGCACATTGACCCCGGTGCCCATTTTCTTGGCCGAACCGATCAGCACGCGCAAGGTGCCGGCGCGCATGCCCTTGAAAATTGTCTCCTTCTTGGCGTCGGTGTTGGCGTCATCGAACCAGGCGATATGCTCGCGTTTGATCCCGCCATCAGTGAGCCGCTTGGTCAGCGCCGCGCGGGCGTCGAAACCGCGCTTTTCGGCCGCCTGGGCGCCAAACCCGGTGTTGTAGAACACGATCTGGGTTGAGCCCTTGAGGCTCTCCGGCTTGCCATGGTCGTCCAGGTACACGTTGTCCGCCGCGGCCTTGTATTCGGCGACGATGCGATCGGCCATTGTGTGCAGCTTGGTCGGGGTATCCGGGTCGATCTTGGCCCCGAAAAAGCGGGGATCGAGTGCCGAAAAGCGGCCATCGCTGATGATGGCGATCACCGGGTCCGGATTGAACGGCTCGTCAAAGCTGGGCTTCCAGGCGCGCGATTCGGCCAGCCGCGGCGCCAGCACCGTCTCCATGTATGCCTTCAACTGCGGCGTCGGCGGTACGGTGATCAGGTTCGGCCGCCCACCTTCCAGATCCGGCCGCTGCACCAGCGCGCCGAGATGGCTCGAGGTCAGCACGTCCATGAACTTGCGCACCCGCGACATCAGTTCCGGCACGTTTTCGAACTTGGCGAAGCGGGTCACCATCTCGTACTTGCCGGTAGCGTTGGCCTCGAGGTTGGCCACCGCATCGCCGAACTGCCGCGCCCAGCCGTCGAAGGTGGCGATGCCGGCCTGATCCAGTTCGTGCTGATCGAAAAAGCGCATGATGGTGTAGAGCTCACCCATCGTATTGGTCACCGGGGTACCCGAAGCGAAGACCATCGCTCGCCCGGGGCGCTGCCGTTCCAGCCAGCGCGTCTTGACGTACATGTCGAGCGCCCGCTTGGAGCCGTTGGGGTCGATCCCCTTCACCTTCTGGTTGGTGGCGAAGTCCAGCTTGCGGTAGGCATGGGCTTCATCGACATAGACAAAGTCGGTACCGATGTCCTCGAACTTGACGGTGGTGTCCTTGCTGCCGGCGCCGATGATCTTGTCGAAGCGCTGCTCGATCGATTCGATCTGCTTTTCCAGTTGCGAACGACGCACCCGGTCATCCTTGCCGGTGTCGTCCAGTTCGGTCTGCAGCATGGCCACCATCTCGTCGCGGATCGGGGCGACGGTCTCTTCCTTCACGCCCACCCGCTCGAACGCGCTGTGGGTGATGATGACCGCGTCCGGGGCATTCAAGGTCGCTGCCGCCACGAAAGCCCGCCGCCGCTCCGCGGAAAAGTTCTCATCGTCGGCGACCATGATGTTGGCCAGCGGATAGAACTCCATGAACTCGTTGGCGAACTGCTCCAGCATGTGATTGGGCACAACGTAGGTCGGCTTGCGGATCAGCCCCAAGCGCTTCTGCTCCATGCCCCCGGCGATCATCTCGAAGGTCTTGCCCGCCCCGACCGCATGTGCGAGGTAGGTGTCGCCTGTCTGGATCTGCCGCCAGATCGCGCGCAACTGATGCGGGTGCGGTTTGAAGCCGGTACGCAGGCCGGGCAGGGTCAGGTGCGAGCCATCAAACTTGCGGGCGGCGATATTGTTGAAGTTGTCGTTGTAGAGTTCGACCAGATGCCCGGCGCGCTCTGAATCCGACCAGACCCAGGTGCGGAACTTGTCACGCAGGCGCTTGATGACTTCATTGGCCGCCGTCGTCGCTTCATCGTCGGTGACCTCCTTCGGCTTGCCATCGACCGAAATCCGTTTCTTGACAGTGATGGCGCGACTGTTGAGCGCCGCTTCCAGCAATTCCGAAGGCGAGCGGTCGGCCGTACCGAACGTCGCGCCGGCTTTGCGCTCGGAGCGCAGGTTGCCGCCTTCGACTTGCCATGACTCGGTACCTGAATGGAACTCGACTGCACCAGCCTCGACCTCGGCAGCAAACTCGTTGATGTAGTTGACCGGCACCCACGAGGCGCCCAGCTTGACCGAGATTTGCGAGGGCCCCAGCTTTTCCGGCTGCGCTTCCTTCAGTGCCTCGACGTTACGCTTCAGGCTCGGGTCGAGCCGCTCTGCTTCGAGCGCTTCCTTCAGTTTGGTGACCACGTCGCCCGACAGGTATTCATCGGCCAGTTGCCATTGCCCCTGCGGCGTCTTGTAGATGGCGGTGCCCAGGGCATCGATGGCTTCGGCCGGCGACAACTTGAGCCGCACGGCAACGTCTTCCAGGTCGAGCTTGCCCAGTTCGTCGAGTGAGACCGCCATCGCATCGCCGACCGACTTGATCTCGCGGCTGACCGGCTTGCCGATCGTGCGCTCGCGCAGGAACTTGCCCTTAATAATCTCCCCGGCATCGTTGATCGTTTCCAGTTGGGTCACGATCGGGGCGTCATAGTCCTCGCGGAACAGGCGCTTGTTCTTGTAGATGCGCGAGGTGGTTTCGACTTCGTTACCGTCCTCATCGGTACTGGTGCGGGTCAGCAGGCGAAAATCGAGCAGCGGGCCGTGGGCCTTGCGAAAGGCGTCATAGGCTTTATTGAGCGCCTTCAGTGCCGGCTCCCAGTCCTTATCGTTGAACTGCGCCGCGCGCGCGCTCTGCACCAAGTCGCGGATGCCGACAAAGCCTTTCATCCACTTCACGTCTTTATCGGAGAGCTTGACCCGATCGGCCAGGCGCACCCCGACGCCGTTCTCGACGCGCATCACGTCGCCCGTCTTGTCGAGGTAGACCACACCTTCGCGGCGAACGCTGGGATCAAAGTCGATCTTGGCGGTTTCCGCCTTGACCGTGGCTGCGCTGGCGGTCAGCGGCGAATAGATGTTCTGCGGTAGCCGCTCCACGGCGGCAGCGAATTTCGCGTCCAGTTCGGCGGCGGTCTGGTCATAGGAGACCACCACGTATTCACCATCGCGGCGCAGGCCGTTGATGCGCCGATTCTCATCATCGTAGTAACCGGACAGGCGTTGCTGGCCGAGCACCATCTCGGGATGGGCGACGTAATATTCATTGATCGCGCTGGGGCCGTCCTTGGTGTCGATGCCCTTGACTTCAGCCCATGCCGGCCCAGCTGCTGCCTCGCCCGGCATCCGCTTGCGCAGCATGATCACGTCAGTCACCACGCTGGTACCGGCGTTGTCGCCGAACGCGGTCTGTGGCAGGCGAATAGCGCCGATCAGGTCCGCCCGTTCGGCCAGATACTTGCGTGCCTTGTCGGTCTTCTTGTCCAGCGTGCCGCGACTGGTGACGAACATCAAGAGGCCACCCGGGCGCACCCGGTCGATACTCTTGGCGAAGAAGTAGTCGTGCATCACGAAGCCACGCTTGGCGTACTCCGGATCGGCCTGAATGACGGTGCCGGAAAAGGGCGGGTTGCCGATCGCCGCGTCGAAATAGTCTTTCGGGAATTTGCGCTTGATGAAGTCGTCATGCAGCATGTTCTGCGCCGGCGAGAGCAGTTTGCCGATCAAGGCCGTCGGGCCGTCGAACTCGACACCGGTATAGCGGCTGCTGGCATGTACGGAGTCCGGCATCAGCATGGCGAAGGAACCGATGCCCGAACCCGGCTCGAGGATCTTGCCGCCAGTAAAGCCCATGCGCTGCATCGCGCTCCAGATCGAGGCAATGACATTGGCGCTGGTGTAGTGCGCGTATTGGGTCGAACGCAGCAATGATTCCTGCCAGTCGCGCGGCAGTTTTTCCAGCCGTTCGGCCAGCGGCTTGTAGCGTTCGTTGTAGACGAGGTCCGGCCAGATCAGGCGGGTCGGGTCGTTGGCGCGCTGGTACTGATTCGGCACCGGGAACAGCGCATTGCGGATTTCACTGGCGCCGAAGCCGACGTACTTCGCCAGTTGCGTCTGTTCACTTTGAGTAGCGGGGCGATCCTCGGTCTGGATCTTCAGCGCCAACTCGATGATCTCGACGTTGCGCTCTGCGGTATCGAACCACGAACCGCTGCGGGTCAGGTCTCCAGGCTGGGCTCGGAAGTCAGAAAGTCGCTGACCACCTCGTTCCAGAGTTCGATCCGGTCCATCGGAAACTGGCTCATGCCCTTTTCCGTCCCCCAGATCCCGTCCTTCATCAACTGCTCCATCCGCGCGTTCTCCAGCGACTCGAACGCCTCGATCATCTGCGCGTCCATCTCCAGCACGCGCGACGACAGCGCCGCGGCTGACGGTGGGTTCGGTTGCTGTTGCAGCCAGATCGCGATCGACCTGTGCCGTATCGGTGGGAGGGGTGGAATCATCGGTAGCCTCTGTGGCAGTTTGCGCCGGTTCGCTGGCGGGTGCAATAGGCGCTTCAGCCAGGTCGGCCAGCGTATCCACAGCGATCACGTCACGTTTCGCGGTCGCATCCGGGTACTTTCCGGCCATGCTGATGTACGCGCCCTGCAGGTGGTCGATGCTGATCTGGTCCGCTACCTCGCCGAACTTGCTACGGATGGTGTCCAGCACGAAGCGGGCGGCCTGCTTGAACTCGTGATAGCCGAGACGGAACGCGGCATCGAATACGCGGACCAGCACGGGCACCAGTTTCTGCTCCTGCTCGGGCAGGATGTTGAGCTTGGTGCCCTTGCCGAAGATGTCGCCCAGATCGCCGAGAGCATCCTCGAGGTCCTGCTTCGCCTTCGCCGCGGCGTCCTGCACTTCGGCTTTCGACTGCTTGGGGATGCCGAGGGGAGACGAGCCGGCGGGCGCGGCGAGCTGCGGGGTGACGGGTTTGGTTCCGGGGGAAATGTTTTTTATTTCTTGCGACTTTTCCCCCGGAGTCGCGGAGCCAACCATGTGCGGCGGCCCGACATCCTTGCCGGCATCATCGACCGGCTGCAGCTTGATGCCCTGGCGCGTCGGGATGATCAGCGCCTTGGTCGGTGCGGGCGGTTCGTTGCGCAGTGCGGCGCCTTTGTCGGTTTCGCCGGACTTGGGGGGAACTGTGTCCGAAATTATTTCAACTTTCCCCCGCGCGCTCGCGGCGGAGTCTGTTACCGCACCCAGGTACTTCTCGCGAATGAAGTAGCCGTCGTCTTTCTTGAAGGTGAACGGATCGATCGCCTTCGCTTCGGCCTGGCTGATCTGGCGCACCACGCCGCGCAGCGTCTTGCCCTTGGCGGTAACGTGTTCGATGATGCCATCGGCCGCCATCGGCTCGCGCAGGGCGGCACCTTTGGCCGTCTCCTTCGGCTGCTTGGCGATTTCCTCGGCGGCAATCTTCGCGGCGCGCGCGGCCGGCGTGGGCTTGCCCTCTTCTTCCTGGTCGTAATACGCCTGGATCACGCGCTCGGCTGCCGCGCGTTTCGTGGGCAGTTCAATGCCGGTGCGCTTGGTCCATTCGGCGCGCAACGGATCGCGATTGACGTGCGCGCCGGTCGTGAGCATGTCGACCATGTCCAGGTCGTTGCGCTCGTCATGGGCGAAGTTGAACGCTTCGATGGGCGTTACAATCGGTGCTTTGGCCTCGGGAGCGGACGATGACGACGTTGCCGGAACTGCTTGCTTGGTCGCAGGCTTCGCTGGCGATTGAACGGGCGCAGGACCAGGCTGCGCTGACGGTTTCACCGAAGCTGACGCGACGGATGCTGCGGGAGTTGGGACGGCAGGCGCAGGCACAGGCTCTGCCGCCGGACGCGGTGCTGTGGTTTCCGGTGCTGCCGGAGAACTTGAAGTATTTTCAACCGCCGGAGTAACCGATGCATCTGACGCCGGAACAGATTGCGTGGATGCAGGCGGCTTTGGTGATTCAGAAAGCGCAGGACTCGGCGCGGCGGGCGCGGAAGCGCTCGGTTCGGCTCGCGGCGATGCAGCAGCAGATGGTGCGGTTTCTGCAGGGATTGCCTCCTCCGTCGCCCCGGAAGCCGGCGAAGTCTTGAACGTTGCCGCCGTGTCGACGGTATCGTCGACAGTGTCAATACCTGCGGCCCCTAGCGGCCCTTCGCGGCCCTTATCGGCCGTTGGCGGCATCGCGGGCACCTGATCGAGCGGCGCGCGATAGGTGGTTTTGGTCTCGCCATTGATTGTTTGTGTGGCCACCACGGGGCCATAGGCGGCAATGTTCTCCGGCGACGGCGGCCCAGACACTACCGTGGTGCCGTCTGCCAGCGTCACTGGCAGCGCCGCTTGCCCAGCGAGTACCGATGCCGCATCTTCCGGCGGCGATGCAGCCTGCGTTGAATTAGGCGCACTGGCGGGCGTTTTGGATGAGCGTCCGGCGGCACCGAACCCCGCACCCATGGCGGAGCCAGCCGCCAGACCGCCGAATGCCTGATTGAGCGCGTCTTCCATGAGCGGCTGACCGGGCTTGGCACCCTGCAGCGCATAGTTCTGGCCGACCTGTTGCAGGAAGCCTTGCGGGAATTCCTCGAGCACGCCTTCCGACACCGCGCCCTTGAAGGTGCGCTTCCAGAAGCCGCCGGTCACACCCCCGGCAATGGCCTTGGCCAGAAAGCGATCGCCCATGCCGCCGAAGATGCCGGTGGCGATGCCACCCAGCCAGCCGGCTTGCGTGGCGCCATCGTTGGCCAGCTGCTCGCGCGCTGCCTCTGGCGTCAGTCCCTGGGCGATGAGGGCCTGATATGCGGCAGAGGATTGCAACTGCTCGGGCGTCAGTTTGCGGATGATGTCGCCGACTTCGCGATACGACTGCGCTCCGCCGAGCGCACCTTCAGTGATCTGCCCGGAAATCCCCGCGGCGGCCGCTGCACTCTTCGCGGCCTGCTGATTGGCAAAGGCCAGCGCTTCTTTTTCGCCCATGCCGACGACGGCATTGGACGCCAGCACCGATGCGCGCTTGGCCACGAAGCCGCTGCGCGCCAAGATGCCGCCGGGGATCATGGTCAAGAACGTCTCGGGCAGCGAGGTGACGATGCCATTGGCCCATGACCGCGGATCCTTCCACGCCGGCCCGAAGCTATTGCTATCGCTGTCCCACCACTTTTTCGCATTCGCCGCCTGCTGCTCGGGCGACATCGCGGCCTCGGCTTCCTTCGACCATTCCTCGAGGTGCTGGCCGGTGGTCTTGCCGGTCACCGCCTTGGTATTGGCATCATCGACGCCGGCGTGAAAGCCGGGGATGGTGCCATCGGGCAGCATGCCGGCCAGGGTATGCACATCCTGCGCCGCGGTGATGACGCCCTTCTTGCCCATCTGGTACAGGTCGGAGAGCACATTCGGCTGCGCGGCCGGCGCTTCCTTGGCCAGCCGGAACGGATCGGGCTTGGCGGCGATCGGCGTGAACTGGCTCCAGTCGACTTTCTTGGGCTCACTGTCCACGGTGGACAGTGAGAGGTGGCGCGTGACCTGTGCCGGATACGCTTGCGTGCGCGGTCCCCACAGCTTTTCATCCGGCCCGCCGTAGTAGCGCATGAGCGCCTTGGTCTGGTCGCCGCCATAGGCGTCCAGGCCCTGTTTCAGATAGTCCGCCGCACCGCCGATGTTCTGGTTTGGGTCGAAGCGATCGGAGACACCCAATTCCTTGGCCGTCGCCGGCATCAGTTGCCCCATGCCGGCCGCACCCGACTCAGCATTGACTGCCTTCGCGTTGCCGCCGCTCTCCTGCTTGATCAACGCCGCGAGCAGATCACGCGGCACGCCCGCGCGTTCAGCGTGGGTGCTGATCAGATCATCGGTGGTGACGGGCGTGAACTGTGACCAATCGACCGTTTCTGCGCTCATTGCGGCACCGGTACGCCGCCCTTGACGACGTACGTCTTGCCGTCCGGTCCTTTGAGTTGCGTGCCCTCCGGATAGGGTGCTTTGGCCGTGCTGATCGGGCCGCTGGCCGTGCGTCCGTTGGTGACCTTGGCTGCGTCATTGGTGCCGAGCCCCATCCCGCCCAGCGCCTGCTTGCGCAGATATTCGGTGCGCTTGGCTTTCCACTCCTCGATGTTCTTGGCGCCGTCCTTGCCGTAGTAATCCTTCTTGTTGCTCTTGTCGAAAAGACCCGGTTCGCCGGCCTTGACCTGGGTCGCTTCGGTCTCCACCTGGCTGGTCACCATGGCGTCGATTTCCTTCATCTTCTGCGCTGCGGCGAACACTGCATCGGCCGGTGAGTCGGCGAAGTCCGGATTCTGGCGGGCGAGGCGCTGCGCGATGCTGCGGATCTGCGCGGCCTTCCCGGCATCGGTGCGCGTCTTGCCGAGGCCCATGCCATCGGGCACTTGCGAATAATCGGTCTTGTCGGCCTCGCGCGAGATTTCGTTATTGATCTGTCCCCAATTGCGCTTGGGACCAGCCGCGGTCTCCGCATCGACCTTGCCGGTACGCGCATTGGCGAGCGCGGTCTGCGCTTCCAGCAACTTGCCCCTCAGTTCGTTGTTCTGGCTCGTCACTTCGAGCCCGCGCGTGCGCAGATCGTAAATGTTGGCGGCGGCCTGATCTTTGATCGCATTCAACTCGCGTCGGGTCGCTTCTCGCTCCGCCGCGTTGAGTTCAGCCGAGCGCAGCCGTTCGGTGAGCATGCGTTCACGCGCTTCCATCTGCGCGTTGAGGCCGCGTTCACGCGATTCCAATCCCGCCTGCTGCACGTTCAACTTGCCTTCGCGATCCTGGTGGGCGATGAACTGTGGCGGGGTCAGGAACGACAGCATTTCCTTTTTCGGGTCCATGCGCCGGGCGATCGGCTGGCCATCGGGGCCGGTCATGTTGATGGTGTAGGTGCCATCGCCGTTGTCACCGATCCCGGTGGCTTTGTGCTGGCCGGAGGCGTTGAAGGCCTGTAAGGCGCCATCCTTGTCGCCGCCGATCAGCTTCATCACCGCCGTGCCGGCGTTTTCTTTCTGCACCTCGTGCCCGCGCTTCAGGTAGTCGAGCCATTGCGGCTGCTGATACTTGAGGGCGATCTCGCCCATCTTGATCAGCATCTCCGGGTCCTGAAAGGCCGACATCATGGTCCGCGTGTAATCCTGCGGGCCGAGCCCGAAAAAGTTGGGCGAGTCATCGCGCGCGGTGGCGCGCACCCGCGTATCGGCCGGGCCAGTGAGCGCTGGGTCCGGCTGCGGCACAGCAGGCGCCATGGCGGCGCGCGCTTCCGCTTCGCCGGCAGTTGTTTCATCAAGCAGCATGTCAGCCTCCGAGGCCGGTACGGCGCAGCAAGGGATCGGTGTCGTACGGCGCGCGCTGCGGCTGCCGGGTCACCATCGGCAGCGGCGCGCTGCTCAGACCGGCCGGTTGCGGGGGCGCGGCATAACTGGGCGCACCCGCCGCCATTGGCGCCTGCTGCAAGCCGGGCGGGGCCACGGTCTGCATCTGCGGTGGCGAAGCGGCGAGCACGTCGGCTTCCGGCATGCGGGCGGCTGGTGTCTCTGCGTTGCGCCCGCGATACTCTTTCATCAGCGCCGCCATCTCTTCGTAGAACTTGTCCTGCATGCGCGACTCCTTGAGCGCGCTGCCGATCTTCATGCCATTCGCCGCACCTTGCGCCAGACCACCCAAGAAATTGCCTGCACCCATTTCAGTCTCCTTCGCCAAAGGTCATTGCCGCCGCACAGAACCGTTCCGCAGTTCGCGCACCGTTGTTGTAGACGACCGCCTGCCAGCGCTGCGGCACCCGGTCAATGATGTTGATTAACGACTTGCCGTGGTCGACGTCGTGCTCGGCGTGATAACGCACCGTGCGCAGCAATTCCTTGCCATGCACTTGCTCCAGCCAGGCGACTTGCTCTAACGGCATCGGAAAGCATTCGAGGAATGCCATGTAGCCGAGCAGCGCTGCCGGTGTGGCGTGATTGATCAGGTAATACTGCGCGCCCACGGTCTCGACCGCATGCAGCGACAGCGGCTGATCGGTCGGGTCCACTCCGGCGCTGATCAGGTCCTGCTCCAGCCATGCGGCATGATCGCGCTCCTCCACCAGATGCGTCTGCAGGTAGTCGAGCAACGCTGCACGAAACGGGCAGTCCAGGAGCGAATAGGTGCGCGCGATCGCATGGCGCAACAGCGGCTCGCTGGCGACGATGACCTGATGCAAGAACACCAGATTCGCGATGAGCACCGCGCGCCGACCCGGATGCGGCCATGCGGTCGTCGCCCGGATGCCAGCCAGGCGCAGGCGCAAGGTTTCGGAAAACATCAGTACATCATCGCCGCGGCCATGACAGCGGTACCCACCGCCGCACCGGTCCCGGCATTGCTCTGCGCGGCCGCCTGCGCCTGCGCGTTACCGAGCCCGGCAAAACCACTCGCGGCCGAACTCAAGCCGGCCTGCGCGCTGTTGGCAAGCCCCCGCCCGGTAGAAATTAGACCCATCTGCGCATTCAGCGCTTCGGTCTTGGCCGCATCGCGTGCACGGTTCGAGGCGCCGGCGGTAGCCCCGGCTTCGGCCAGGCCGATTTGCCGACTGGCCGCGCCGTACATGCCATCACTCGGATTGAGGCCGAAGCCCTGCAACTCGCGCTGCTGTCGATGGCGTGCGGTGGTGAATGCCCCCGCCACATCCTGCCGGGCCAGACCCACCCGCTGCTCGATGCGCCCCGGATCGGACAGCGCCTGCACATCGGCAATGGTCTTGGTCTCGAGCGGCTTGAAGCTCGACTTCCAGTTATCCCATTGCTCCTGCGAAATCTGCGCCTGTGTCGCATAGAGTTTTTCTGCCGATGCGGTGTTGCCGCCGCCGCCTGACTCACACATGGTCCGTTCCCTTTCGTACACTGAGCCGATAGTCGACAAAGCTCTCGCTGTGGCAAAACTCGCGGATCGCCGGCGCCATGCGCAGGCCATAGTCGGCGCCACCGATAACGATGGCGCACATCACGATCACGTTCACGTACTGCGACTTGAGGGCATAGGCGGTGGCCAGTTTGTCCACGCAAGCGCCCTCTTCCCGCTCGAACTGATTGGCGGTGAGCCAATCGCTGATGGTGATCATCACTACCGGGTTGAGCACATCGAAGTGCTGCCGATAGAACGGATTGCGCGGGATCTTGACCAGCGCCCGCCACCAGCCATCATTGACTTCAGCATCGGTATGCGCGCGGTCGCCGTCGATCTGGTCATCCCACAGGTCCGAGCAGTAGCAGATGTCTTCGCAGAACTCGGCCGCCGCCTGATTGCCGAGCAACGTGTCGAGCAGGACCTGCCGATGGGCGTCGTTCATGGCGCAGGCCACAACGGCGGGGGCGGAGTCTCCGCTGCTGCCCTAGTCTGGGCAATTACCGCCTCCGGCGCTGTAGCGGGGCGCAATCCCGCGACATACGCCGCGAACCCTTCGCCGTGCACGAACAAGCGGATCTGCGCACCCATCTGCGCCGCCTGCCGCGGGCCATTGGTCAGCGAAGCACAGATGAGCAGTAGACTGGCCCAACTCTGGCGGGCGATGAAGGCCACCGTCAGTTCCTGCTCGCTCGCCTTCGGATTGGCTTCCAGTGCTTGCGCCGTCAGCATGTCCAGCACACTGGCCTGCACCAGCGGATGCAGAGTCTCGAAATGCTGCCGGTAGAACGGATTCTTCGGCAGATCGATGACCGCTGCCCACAAAGCGGCTTGGGCATCGGCGATCAGGCCATGCGCCAAGCCATCCCAGAAGTGCAGGACGTTGAGCATGTCGATCAGGAACTGCGTGGCCAGGGCATCGCCATTGACGACGCTATGCACGAATTGAGCGGGCGGCATGAATTCCTAGATGGAGTAGTACGGCACCCAGCGGGAGACGCCGTTGATCAATTGTTCGTAGTAGCCGATCAGCACCGCGCCGCCGCCAGCATCAACGCCCACCGCGAGATTGGTGGCGCCGTTGAACTGCGCGCTGCCCGCGGTGCCACCGATCGCGTCCCCGGTGCCGTCGAACACCTGGCGGCCCACCCAGATGGTGCCCTTGTTGATGTAGTCGTAATTGAGGGCCTTGGCCAGGGTGTAATCGGCGAATGGCGCATCGAAGTCGATCCAGCCGGCGATCTGGCTGCCATCGACGATATTGCCGTGATACTCGAGCCGTTTCGCCGACTGGATATAGCGAATCCCGCCTTCCCAGCCCAGCGGTTGCGTGGCGGGTAAGGGTCCCAGCCCGGTCGCCCACCAGCGCCACCACACATCCTGTCCGGCCTGATCGACGGTGTGGTCGTACATATCGGTATCGACCGAAAACGGCTGATCGGACGAGATGTCGAAAGCGTTCTCGTTGATCTTGCGCAAGGTCGGCCAGCCGCAATACTCACCGGTGGTTGAGCGCGGAAAGCTCGAATACTGGGTGGCGCGGGCATGGATGTTGTACTTGTTCGAGCCGAGCGTCATGGCGGTAAAAAACTCGGCATCGGAACGATTCTTGAAGGTGAAGTCGCACGCCACCTTGCCCAGGGTCGATTCCGGATTGCGGTTGATGACCGAGGGCTCGATGCCGACCAGGGTGCGATCGGCGGTGGTGGTAACGCCCAGGGTGCTGCTGGTCGGGAAGGGACCGTTCCACGCCTCGAACGCAGCGCCGAAGGTCACGCCCAGCCCTGCACCGTTGAGGCCGAAACTATTGCACTGCAAACCATTGATGACCGGCGTGGCACCGGACCACCAGATGTTCTCGGTGGCGACCACCCAACTCAGCGGCGACACATCCGGCACATTGCCGACATTGCCATTGGCGAGCGAGGTATAGAGCACGCCGTTATAGCGGCGCTGGTCATTGATGCGATAGGTCTTGGCCACATCCCAGAGGTAGGGATAGGGATAGTTGCCGATGTTGCTGGCGCGGCGCGAGGTCCACAGGCCATTGCCGAAACGCACCACATCGCCGACCGCATAGGTCGGCCCGGGACCGGAGCCGAACACGCCCTGAAAGTCGTCCTGCTGCCACCACAAGGGTGCCGCGCCGGGCGTGTTGCCGACATTGCCATCCTGCAGCGAGACCCAGATCTGATTGGTGCCCACATGATGTACGGCGTCGTAGCGGTCATAGGTGACGCCGATGGCCCAATCGCCCTTGACCCAGGTCGGCGCAAACAGCGCCCGCTGTACCCACCAGGACGGCGAGACGTCGGGCGTGTGATCGAGATTGCCGTCCTGCAACGACTCCCACACCGCGCCGGCATACATGGCCGACATGCCGCGATCGTAGAACACGAACTGGCTGTAGATTTCCGCCCGGTCATGCGTGGTATAGCCGCGATTGATGATGCCCTGGCCTTCGACCGTACTGTTGCCGCGGCTGGCGACGGTAATGCCGAGACGGCCCGACATCAGGTCGCCGGTGCGCTTGACGAAGTCGCCCTCGACCGGCGTCGGCGGTTCCGGTGTGACGACCTTGACCCGCTGCGTCACTGTGCTATTGGCGTTGATCAGCTTGCGCAGCGCCGCCAGGTCGGCTTGCGTGGCGACACCCTTGTCGCCAAAGCCGAATTGCAGATTGCGCTGGACCACATCCAGGGCATTGCGCGTAGCGAGATCCTTGATCCCCTGCATCGGGATCGATTCGACCTTGATCATCGCCTCACCGCTCGTTCAGTTCGGCCATGGTGGTGGCGAGCAGGATGCGGTGCACCGTCTCGCCACCGATCAGGGTCCACTTGGTATCGTCAGTGCCCGGGGTCACGTTGAGGCTGGTGGCGATGGCGACATAGTTGAGTCCGCCCGAGCTCACCCCGGTACCGCTGGCATAGGTCGTCAGGCTCGACCACGCCAGATAGACCCCTTCGGTCACATACACCGACCAGCGCTGCGCCTTATAGCCGGGCGGCAGGCGGAATTTATATTCGGTGCGGGTGGCCGAGTACGGCACGGTGATGGTGGCGGTGGTGGCGCCATTGGCGTGCACATCCAAAGCCATTGGCCCGCCGGTGTATTCGATCATGCCGCAGCCGAAGTTGACCGGGCGCGGGACGATGAATTCTTTGCTCTGCCAGGTCAGCGGCAACGGATTGCCGGTCTCGAAGGCGCAGAAGCCCCACACCCCGCTGCTCACCTTGCCGATCAGCAATTGATCGTTGAGGGCATCGATGGCCATGCCGGAACCGGTGATGCTCATCCGGGTGTACACCGGGGTGCCTTCATCGAAACGGATGATGAAGCCCTGATAGTTCGACGCCTGACTCTCATCGGTGCCGGGAAAGAGACAGACCAGCCGGCCGTCGTGATAGGCCAAGCGCATGAGAGAGAGCAACGGCGCATAGCGCGCGCGCCATTCCTTGCGCGTGAACAGCACGCCTGAGGCGATGGTCGCGCCCAGTCCCTGCACCAGCACCAGGCCATCGTTCGAGGCATAGATGGTGCCCGCTTCGCCCATCGAACACATGGCCGCCTGGGAGATGCCGGCCTGCTCGATCGGCAGCTGGGCCTTGGATAGTTGTTCGGGGATGGGACCGGCGATGAAGTACGGATGACGGACTGTGGTCACCAGCCAGCCGCCGGGCACACCCAGGAGTCCGATGCCCTTGTACGGCAGGGCGATGCGGTACTTGACCGGATAGGTATGGCCGCGGTACGGCTCACACACCGCGAAGAAGCCTTCGGTGAGGATACCCAGCATGCCATTGGCGCCGGGCGCGATGGCGAGCGGATAGTCGGGCGGTAGATCGTAGTCGGTGGAAGCGAGCGCGTCTTCCCAGTCGGCCGGCTTGTTGATGATCCAGTGGCCGAAGGCTTGGGTCGCGGGCGAGATGGCGAGCTCGTCGGTCTCCTTGATCAGCCGATATTCGCCCGAGCCCTGACTGTCGGAAACGAAGCCGTAATAACGGAGCTTGTAGCCGACGCCGACGCCCTTGCTGTAACTGTTGTAGGCATCGTCGCTGTGATTGATGAAGCCGTGCAGGCTGATGGTCTGCCCGTAATCGGCTTCGATGGAGACCGGAGACGCCGGCGGTCCTTCTTCATTCCAGCCATTGACCAGGGTGTAAGTGAAGACGTAGGAGACCTTCGAAGTGCCATAGTTGAGGTTGGCCACATAGGTCTTGAGCGTCCACCATTCCGAATACTTGACTTGCCAATAGGTCGGGGAAGAACCGGGGGTGTGCCCGGTCCCCGCGAGGATGCAGATGTAGGTGGTCCCACCGCTGAACACCATGTCCCCGACCACATAGGCGGTGCCGGCGCCATAGTCGGGCGGCAAGGGCACAGTGACATTGCTGTCCTTGAGCGAGGCGAAGGTATAGGTGGTCGCGCTGCGCACATAGGTGACGCGATCGCCTGCAGAGTAACCGCCGGCGCCCGGTACGTCGGCGCGAATCCAGTACGCGGAGCCGGCCGCGCTCGGATCATGGCCGATATTGCCGGCCTGCAACGACAGGTAGATGAGGCCATCGGTATAGGTGACGAGGGCATTGGCGGCATAGGTGGTACCGCCGGCATAGACGGTGGCCGAGGTGCCCGGGGTGAACCATCGACCCTGATCCGGACCCAGCCGCAAGTCCTTGAGCACCACGCGCAGACCCCGGTACTGCACGTTGTCGTTGGAGTTGGCGAGGTCGGTATTCTGGCTATCGGCTTCGAACTCCAGCGCTCCGGTATTGATGTCGAAGCCACGTACCACGAGCCCGACTTGGGCGAGCGCGAACTGGGTGGCGATGCTGTCCAATTCCGCCGTAGAGACGACGTCACCGGTAGCCTTGAGCGTGACCTTGGACACCGGCGTCAACTTGACCGTGGCGGCGAGCCCGGTCTGCGTGGTCCAGTCGGACGGCGAGGATGCGCTGAGGACTTCGACTTCATCGGCCGCGGTCAGGCGTACGACCGCGGTGCGGGTGCCGTTAAAGTAACTGGCGGTGGCTTCGAAGGGGATAGACATTACGCGCCCTGATGCTCGTCGACGGTGATGTCACTCACCGGCTCGCGCCACAGCTGGGTGACTTCGAACTGATTGATTTCGTCCGACTTGTCCGGCGGGTCGAACGTGTAGATCCGGGCAGGGATGATCGGGAACAGCGCGACCACCGCTTCCTGCTGCTTGACGCTGCCGGCGGCGTAATAGGCGGAAGCGGTGTTGTCAGAATCCGTCTTGGTCGCGCGCAGACTCAGGCTGGTGATCCAGTTATCGCGCGCCACCGCGATCAGGGCATTGCTATTGGCCACGCCGGTGGTGCTGCCATCGACCGCTGCGCGCGCGTCGGCAATGGTGGTCGGTACGTTGTAGACCGAAAGCACCCCGGTCGGATCGAGGGCGACCACGTTGACGTTATAGCTGCCGACACCGAACAGCTTGGCGGTCCAGTTGGCCGGCGCGGGGACGCCGGCACGCACGCTGATCGCACTCCCAACGCCATCACGACGCCAGTAGGTCGGACTGGTATCCGGCTGATGGTTGAGGTTGGAACCGACGAGCGAGATCCAGCGCTGATTGATGCCCCACAGTTGCCACCAGGCGGCGTTCGAACTCGGCGTATGCGCCAGATTGTTCGGCTTGAGCGAGCGATAGGTGAGGCCGTCGATGGTGTCGATGACGACGTCGCCCTGCACGTAGGTCGTGCCGGCGGAATAGTTGCCCGTCGTGGGGATGGTTGCGGCCGAGCCGAAGAGCGCGAACTGGCCGGCGCTATAAGTGGTGCCGGCGCTCCACTGCTTGAGCCCGGCGATGGGATCGATCTGGGTGCCGACCTTCAGATAGCGCGAGGTGTCGGTGAAGTAGATGCGACCATAGAAGTCACCGATCACCGGGCTCTTGGCGGCCGTCTTTTCGTCGGACCAGACGAAGTAATTGCCGTCGTCGGTAAAGAACGCGCCCTTGGGCCGGGTGAGGCCGGCGGCGCGCTTGATCGCCGTGGTGAGGCCCTCCATCGACACCAGGTCGCCGGAGGAAAGGCGACAGTCGAGCGTGACCTGGGCCGCCGTCTCCGGCAGCTTATCCGCGGCGATGCGCGGCATTTCGCCACCGAAGGCGAGAATGCCGAGGATCATGGATATTCAGTCCGGGTGGTGATGATGCTATTCGCCCGCCCGCGGTCTTCGCGCACGGCTGCGGCCGCACACATCAGTTCGAATTCCTTCCAGTACGCGGCACCGATGGCGGCATTGCCCCACGGCTGTCCGGCCTGCAGGAACAGTTTCGCTTTCGCGCCCAACGCCACCTGCTCATAGAACAGGTTGAACAGGTCATCGATATAGCCGGTCGAGGCTGGCGTGGGAATGAAGGAAAAGTCGTAATCGACCGAACCATTGGCATCGGGCCACGGCGCGAGCGCGATCAGCGCCTCGCCGCGCATGGTGTAGTAAGCCGGTGAGCCGACGGTATCGAGCGAAGCGCGCCAGTTGGGCACCAGCGCATCCAGATCCTGCGGACTCTTCGCCACCAGTTCGGTCATGACCGTGGTGCTCGAGGCCGGATGGAAGTTGACCCACAGCGGCGCCCAGGCTTTCGAACCGGAGGGAATGGTTACGGCCACGCTGCGCGTGCCGGCAGTGGTCACCGCTTGCGCCAGCGTGGCGACGTGGTGGAAGCGGGTTTCCTTCAGGAAGTGGGTGGCCGCGGCGCGGATGGCATCGACGCAGATCGGCGCCGGACATTTCGGCACTTCCGGCATCACGAACTTCTGATATTCACTCCACGCGATGGTCATGTATTCGGCTCCACAATTTTGGTTTTGGCACCGGCGCCGATGAGCGCCATGAATGAAGCCAGTTCCAGGGCTGCCCGCTGCGCGATCACATAGTCATCGTCGACCGACTCGAAGCAGAACTTGATGTAATGGGCGAGCACCGGACGATAGGCCGCCGGTAAGGGCACCAGATCGGCCAAGACCTTGTAGGCCGCGGACTGGCTGTACTGCACCAGGATCTGCGTGCCGGTGATCGGTCGGGGATAGAGGAAGTAGCGGGTGCCGCTGGTCGCATTCTCATCGGCCGGATCGCGCGCCCAGTTGACCGGGGTGCCCGAAGCCTCGTACAGCGCCCCGGGCACGGCGGCGAGCAGCGGCCGCAGTTCACATTGCAGGATGGCATTGCCATTGACCACGCCCAGGATGTTGTAGAGCGCCAGCACTTCGGCATTGGCGGTGATCAGGTCCTGCCACGCCTGATCGACGACCGGGGTGATGGCGCCGAACACGGTAAAGAGGTCGGGGCGCAACAGGCCCATCGCGTTCAGGCAAGCGTTGGCCCAGTATTCGCCCTTCAAATCAGTCGCCCGGATCTTGGCGTCATCATTCATCTGCGTCCGCGCCAGATCGACCACGTTCTGCACGGTGTACGTCACTTAGTGCGCTCCGCGCCGGATGCCAGCCAGTTCGCGCAATTGCTTGACCTTGCTGCGCATGTCCTGAATCTTGGTCGTCGCATCGAGCGCATGCTTGAAGCTCATCGCGGCGTACTGCACCAGTTCGCCCTTGGTCATGGTCTGCACATTGCGGTCATGCAGGCGGGCATCGTCCTCGAGCAGTTCCTCCGGCGGTTGCTTGGCCGCGGGGACCACTTCCTGCGCGGTCGCAGCGTCCCCGGCGATGGCGACCGGCACGCCCCACACATCGTTGTGCCGCAACAGGCGTTGTGCCATCTCCGCCGGCACATTCTTGATTTCGGCGCGCTGCCAGAAGCCTGACTCATAGAGATGGTCGAAATAGCTGTCGCGCTCAATTACCAATTGCACCTGCATGCTCGCTCCTTAAATAAAAAGGGGGCGACCCAGTAAAGGGCCGCCCCGTCTGAACGGCGGGAGTTATCAGTTCGCGCCGAGGGTACTACCTCAACATCAGGGAACGCCCACCACCTTGCCGGAGACCACGACATGCGAGGTCGATGCACTGGCGGTTGCCGCCGAAGTGGTGCCGACCAGTTTGACCGGGAAGTTGAAGACGATCGGCAGGGCGATCGAGTTGATCGCCAACGGCGTGCCATCGCTGCCCAGGGTGGTGGCGGCAAACCAGTAGTCGAGCACTTCAGCCGGCCCATCGTTGGAATCGACCGGCGTGTAGCCGAGCTTTTCCGAGTGTGCCGAACCATCGGTGAGCAACTGGACCCGGTTGATCTCGACCCCGGCCGGGATGATGCCGTAGAACACGGTCGAACCCGTGGTCACCGTTGCGGCGACGAACACGTACTTGTACGACTCGTTGAAGGCGTTGCCACCTTCAACGTTACTCCGGACCAGCTTCTTGCCGAAGTCTGCTGCGTAAACGATTACAGACATGATGAATCTCCAAGAATGGAAAGGGGAGCAAAACCCGGTCTTAACCGGGTTTCACCACAGGCGATCAGGTCAACAGGACCGCGGTATCGACCACGGCCACGCCGTGATCGGTCGGGAGCGGCGTGCCGGTGCTGTCCATGTAGCTGAACCGCACCTTGGCCTTGCCACCCATGCCGGCGCCGCAGATTTCGAGATCGTTTTCGAAGTCGATCTTCTGCTCCAGCCAGGCATAGTAATAATTGCTCTGGCCCTGCTTGCCGTAGACATCGATCAACCCCTGGGCCCCGAGCAACAGGCCGCGCTCGACCGCATACAGACCCGCACCGCCCAGCGCTGCCACCGTGGCCGTGGTTTCGGTCGCGGTGTACTGATTGCCGGAGGTGATGATGTTGGCGGTCTCGCCAGCTAGGAAGCGGCACACCTGCTGCCCCATCTTCTTGACCAGGATGTTGTTCCAGATCCCCACTTCGCCACCGAACAGCGGATGCCGGTTGCTCATGTACGAAGCACGGGCGAGGGCATTTTGCTGGAACGTCCGCAACGTCGCGCCGCTCGTGTTGGTGAGCAGTTGCGAGTATTGCGATGGCGTGGCGAGGAACAGGAACAGCGGCTCGTCCGACGCGGCCGGATCACCGGGCAGCTGGATCGGCTGCATCGGGAACTCGAGGTTGTCGAGCCACGCGCGCAGATAATCGAAATGCTCCAGCTTCAGGATGTCGGTGGTGGCGATCGACGCCAGTTGCTGCCCGCCCTTGACCAAAGTCGTACCGCTGGCCACGAAGTGCCGGTTGTAGGTCGGCGCCTTGACCGTGTTGATCATGATCGAGGTGTAGTCCGGATCGGACGCCAGCGGGACCACCCACAGATTGTTGTTGTGGGTACCGCGATCACCGCAGTAGTGGACCAGGATCGATTGATCCTCGAACCGGTTGAACCAGTTCATGAGCGCTGCACCGGCGATGCCCCGGAGGTCATGCACCGTGCGTTGCTGGCTCATTTCACCGCCGCGATCGACCACCTTGCGGTACTGGTTGATCACGCATTCCATGCTGCTGAAACGGAGCGCTTCACCGGTACCCGTCGCCCGACGGTCGCCCATCACCGGTTTCCCAGAGATGATGTTGACCATGTCGACGCTGATCTTTTCGCCGCGGCTCTTGGCGAGGTCGCGGCATTCGACGATCGGCATGTCGGGGGACGACTGTCCCTTCAACTTGCGCTCGGCGTCGGCTTGTTGCGGTACTGCGCCTTTGAGGTTTTTGCGGAAACTCGCGGCGCCTTGGGTCGCTGCGAACAGCGCTACCGAGAACCGCTTGATTGCAATACTGGACCCAGTTGCTACTTGGGTGGGCATGTCGTCACCTTTAGATTAGGTGCGAAACGCCTGCATGATGTCCTCGGGTTTCTTGCCTCGATAAAGCTCTTCGAGGCGACCGACGTTCACTTGATCGTCGGCCAGTTCAGAAGCCAAGGACGGCGCTGCAGCCGTCCCGCCAGGGATGTCTGATAGCGACGAGATGCCCGGCGTAGCTCCTGCGAGCTTGGCCTTGGCTGCCGCCACTACCGCGTCTTTGTTGATTTCGTCCTGGACTGGCTTTGTGCGTAGATTTTCAGGTGCTACCTCATCCCCCAACACCGCAACTACCCGGCGCGCAACTTCTGCAAACCGCTCCGCCGGCGGCTTGTCGCGCCAGGCATCCTTGGTCTTCAGAATGTTGTCGATCCGTACCGCTTCCTCCCACGCCTCACCGCCCTGCTCTTGCCAGTGCGCCACCAAGGGCGTATTGGCAATGGCGGTCTCGATGACCGAGGCTTCATTCGCCTGTGACTTGGCGATGAACTGGTCACGCTCGGCCTTGAGTTGCGTCAGTTCCTTCTTGACGGTGCCCAATTCGCCGAGCTTGTTGAGGGTCGGTTCGAGGATTGCCCGAACGGCCTTGGCCAGCCATGGCGCTTCGGCCTCGATCGTGGTCAACCCACTCTCGAGTGCTTCACGCTGGGCTGACACGTCGTCGCCGGCGGCCGCCACTTGCGCGGCTACATCAGCGGCTGCCGTGGTAGCGGTCGGCGCCGTACGCAGCTTGTCCGTCGCCTCGACCAGTTGATTGCTCAACTTTTCGACCGTGTCGGCGAGCTCGCGATTCTTGCGCCGGGCGTTGATCAACTCGGCAGCGGGGATGATGTGCTTGCCATCCGGGGTTGCGACCCCGGCAGCCTTGCTGATGTCCTCATCCTTCGCCGCCTCATCGGTCTTCGCCTCAACGGTCTCGACTTTTGCGGGTGTTGCGGGTAGTTCTGGTGTTGGGGTTGCTGCAACTGATTCCCCGTCTTCCGCTTCATGCTCTTGCGAAAGGGCTAGAAAATCCGGTGCGGCGGTAGTGCCTGGTTCTGCGCTCATTGCCTGTCTCCCACGTATCGCGTTGGTGCGAAGCTGCTGGTAACCGTCCAGTGCCGGACCCTGTTGTCGTTTCGGGCGTACGAATGAAAACGGCCCGCCGAAGCGAGCCGTGATCGAAGAAAATGTGAGCGTTTAAAACCGCTCCTCTGCATAGAGGGCGGCGCATATAATGAGCGAGCCCCGGCAACGCGCTAACGCTGTCGAGGCTCTAACCACATCACCTACCGAGAGGTCACATGGCTACATCGAATCTTACTGGACGGACAGACCTGCGGCGGCGCTACGCGCGCATCGAACCTTGTCCTAAAACCCAAATACAGAGCGCCTACTTCGCCGGCTTGATAGACGGCGAAGCGAATATCGGCGTTTACACATTCAAGAACCTACCGCACCCGCCGAGGGCGCGACCGGTCATCAAAGTCGACATGACCTGCGAGAAGACGATTCGCGCTCTGCACGCCTACTTTGGTGGCTATTGCGGCCAGAAGAAGACGCAACTCAGAAACCAGCCGCAATGGCGGTGGGAGGTCACATTCCAACGGGCCCGGGAAGTCGCAAAGACCATTCGCCCTTACCTGATTACCAAGGCGGAGGCAGTGGACGCGATACTTGCCGCTATCCCTGCGGCGCGTGTTCGACAAAAGAACGGCCGATTCCAAACGAAAGCAATCGCGTAGCCGAAGGCGGCTCTCTGCGTGAAAACTTGGGTGGATCCTGCTATGTAGTCAGCGCCGCCAACTGCGTCGCGTTCGCTGCTACCGTGTACAACTTGACGTTGCGGATGGTCCCTCCCCACGGACTTGAACCGTCGGTAGCGCCGCCGATTGCCAGCGCTGTCGAGGGCATTGTTCCATCAAAGGTGCCGCTCGCCACCGCTGCGCCATCGCCCGTCGCCAGCAAGGTCGATCCCGTCCAGCTAGAGGCGCGCTTGCGTGTTTCGGTGTTGGCGCTGGATAGCCCGGTCTTCTGCACATTGTTCGTGCCATCGTTGGCGCGGATGATCGTCGCCGCTTCCGAAGCGTTGTAGAGCGGACCATGCGCCGCGGTACTGAAGCCAACGAGGACCGACGCTGCTGGGGCAGTCGACCAGATAGTGCGCGTCTCGGCATAAGCCGTCCCCACGCTCGCGT
>JADMIO010970515.1_pt1 | contig 66125 bp, 59 predicted proteins | sample 8958161 | NCBI WGS metagenome assembly JADMIO01 (sample SAMN16585339, study PRJNA669376) | soil metagenome | isolation source: Crop rotation soil | place: USA: Cullars Rotation, Alabama | collected 2011 | reverse complement strand
CGCGACAACTTGTCCACGTGGAATTCTAAGCTTAGGATCCCAATGTGCTGGAAAGCCCTGGGGATCAAAGTATGCTGAATCAGGTTTATCAGGATTAAATACGTCAAAACCGGGAACTACTTTATCTTTTAATTCAGGATGGGTGTTGTCAACGCCTGTATCAACAATAGCTACTATTACGTCACTACTTCCCTGTGAAATTTTCCAGCCTTCTACTGAATTAGAAACCTTATGGGCATACTGCTGTGAAAACATCGGGTCATTGGGGAAATCTTCAGGTGTATCATTAAGGCTTGCCTGGTATGGTTTTGCATCCCTGTAATCAAGGGTCATGATCCTGTTTGGCTCAATCCATTCAATAGAACCGGCTAATTTTTTTTGTAAAGTGCTGAAAGTATTTTTACCAGAGTTTTCTACCCTGATTAATTCCATACCGGTACGTCCGATACCTCTAACTCTTGTTGCACCGGTTCCTAAAAGAGGACTGGCAATATTTTGAATATTCTTTTTAAATTTTACGATAAATTCGCCAGGGATAACCTGTCCGTTTTTGGAAGCTACTGCTGCGATATTTGTAAGAGGAACCGAATTTGACATTTCAAAAGCGGGGTCCATATTATTGATATTTGATGAATGGCAGCCAACCATTGATGTTGATGCCGCTGTCAAAATTATTAAAGATATTGTTTTATTTAGTTTCACTAAAAGACCTCCCTGCAATTTAACTTATTCTTATACTGAATTTAATATAGGTTAAAGTTAGTATAACATGCCTTAACTTAACATAAGTTAACAGTAAAATTTTTTCTGCATGTTATCATTTCTATACTATAAAAAGAGGTTTTTTTGAGGTAATCAGTGGATCAAACGTTCAAATCCGAGGCAGATTTATTAAAAAATGAAATTGTAAACTTCACCCAAAAATTAATCCAGACTCCAAGTTTAAGTGGTAATGAAGGCCACCTTGCCGAGCTTATTTTAGCCGAACTGGAAAGGCTGGATTATGATGAAGCCTTTATAGATGAAATTGGGAATGTAATCGGTGTAATTTATGGTACGGAACCCGAATTTAATGTTATGTTTTCTTCCCATATGGATCACAGCGAACCCGGTGATTACAGCTTATGGCAGCATGAACCCTATACAGGGAATATCATTGATAATGCCATTTACGGAATGGGTGCCAGTGATGCCAAAGGCTCTATTGCCAGCCAGATCTATGGTGGTGTCATTTTAAAAAAAACAGGCTCCCTGAAAAAAGGCAATTATATTGTATCTTTTACGGTACAGGAAAGTTCTGCCGGATGTTTCGGCACAAAATTCCTTTATGATAAAACTCTTAAAGAAAAAAACCTTTCGGTAAATTTCGTTGTCCTCGGTAATGCCACAGGCCTGAATATCTACCTGGGCCAGAGGGGCAGGGCGGAATTCGAATTAATCGTTTATGGCAGGACAAACCATAGTATTGTTCCCTGGCTCGGTATCAATGCCGTACATAAGATCTTACCTGTCATCAAGTCAATTGAGGATTTAACCGATAATTTACCCGCCCACCCGATGCTCGATGAATCAACCCTGGCAATTACAAATGTCAGGACTCTGCCTGATAAACCAAATACTATACCTGATAAATGCATCCTGAAAATCGACAGGCGGTTTTTCCCTAATGAGGCTCTGGACGAAGTAAAGGGCCAGATACAGGGTATTATTGACCGGCTTGCCGGCGAGGATTCTACTTTTAAGGCGACACTGAAGCTGCAGACTGCTAAATTTACTTCATACAAAGGTTACAGCGAGGAGATTCCCAAGCTGATGCTTCCTTTCCTGACAGCCGAGGACCATCCTTTTATCCAGAAAATCTATGTGGAATTAAAGAAATTACAGGAAAACTTAAATTTCGGCTCCTGGTACTTTAATACTGACGGGGGTTATCCTTCAACTGTAATGATGATCCCGACAATCGGCTATTCCCCCGGCGATGAAAGGTATTACAGCACCCCTTTTGAAAACGTCCCGGTTGAGAACCTTATTATTGCGGCGGCAGGAAATGCCACTATATATTCCGCCCTGAATAACTAGAAAATTGTCTGAATCAGAATTTGCAGAATTTTAGAACTTTCAGAATGGGAAAAGTACTAATTAAAAGGCACAAAATTAACCCTTAAAAAATTCCAATCCTAATCTAACAATAGTGTTTACCAACCCGGCTGTTTACGTGGTAAAATTTAGAGTGACTTTAAACTAAAGAAAAAAGTTAATTATTTAGGAGATATACATGAATTTTTTGAAAAAATTATTTGGCGATCCACAGGAAAAAAAAGTTGCCAAATATAGAGAAATCGCTAACCAAATTAATCAACTCGAAGACGAAATTTCAAAACTGTCTGATGAAGAGCTGAAAAACAAAACTTATTATTTTAAACATTTAATCAAGGAAGCCACCAAAGATATAAAAGTAAAAGAAGAGCTTCTTAAAGCAGAAAAAAAAGTAATGGATGAAATCCTTCCCGAAGCTTTTGCAGTAGTACGGGAAGCCGGTAAAAGAACCCTTAATATGCGCCACTTTGATGTGCAGCTGATCGGTGGTATGGTTCTCCATAACGGAAAGATAGCCGAAATGAGAACCGGTGAAGGTAAAACCCTGGTTTCCACATTGCCTGCCTATTTGAATGCACTGACCGGCAGAGGCGTGCATGTAGTAACAGTAAACGATTACCTTGCCAAAAGGGACTCTGACTGGATGGGCAAAATTCACCGTTTCCTCGGCCTGGAAGTTGGCTGTGTGCAGCACCACCTCTCACCCCATGAAAGACGAAAAGCCTATGCTGCCGATATTACATATGGTACTAATAATGAATATGGCTTCGATTACCTGAGGGATAATATGTCCACTGAACTGAGCCAGTGTGTCCAGAGAGAACTGAACTTCGGTATTGTCGATGAAGTTGACAGCATCCTGATTGATGAAGCGAGGACACCCCTGATTATATCCGGCCAGCTTGATGACTCATATGATTTATATGAAAAATTTCAGAATATTGTCAGCCAGTTTCATGGCAAACACAAGGACTATACAGCCAAAAAGGGCCTGTTTATCGATGAAAATGCCCCTGATGAAGAAGAAGACTGTGACTATATTATTGATGAAAAAGCAAAAAACGTTATCCTGACCGAAAGGGGTATCATTAAAGCGCAGAGTATCCTCAGTATTCCTGATTTATTCGGTGAAGAATACCAGGGTTATGCCCATCACCTGATTATTTCCCTGAAAGCCAAGGAAATTTATAAAAGGGATGTGGAATATGTTGTCCGTCCCAATGAAGAAGGTGAAGACGAAGTTGTTATCGTCGATGAATTTACCGGCAGGTTAATGCCCGGCAGAAGGTATTCCGACGGACTGCACCAGGCTATTGAGGCCAAAGAAAAGGTTACAATCCAGGAAGAATCCCAGACCCTTGCCACTATTACATTCCAGAATTACTTCAGGATGTACAATAAACTATCCGGGATGACAGGTACCGCCATGACAGAAGAAGCGGAGTTCGGTAAAATTTATAATCTGGAAGTTGTTTCTATCCCGACCCATATGCCGATGATCCGTGTTGATCTGGCGGATGTAATTTATAAAAATGTCGAACAAAAATTTAATGCCATTGCCAATGAAATCGCCGAGGTCCATAAATCCGGAAGACCGTTGCTGGTTGGTACAGTTTCTATCGAAAAATCAGAATATTTAAGCAGCATCCTCCGCAAAAAGGGTGTTCCCCACAAAGTCTTAAATGCCAAGAACCATGAAAAGGAAGCGGAAATCATCGCCCAGGCAGGAAGGTTTATGGGTGTAACAATTTCCACAAATATGGCCGGTAGAGGTACAGATATTCTACTGGGCGGCAATGCCGAATTTCTTACCAAAGACGAATTCAGACGTAAAGGTAAAGATTACCGTGAATTACCTCAGAATGAATATGATGTGGTTTATGAAAAAATGAAAAAACAGGTTGAAGAAGAGCACCAGAAAGTTGTTGACCTGGGCGGTTTATATGTAATTGCTACAGAAAGGCATGAATCAAGGCGTATCGACAACCAGTTAAGGGGCCGTGCCGGCCGCCAGGGTGACCCGGGAAGCTCCAAATTCTTTTTGTCCCTGGAGGATGAACTGATGCGCCTGTTTGGCGGAGACAGGATCACCAAGGTAATGGAATTCCTTAAAGTTGAGGATGACATGGCTATTGAGGCGCCCAGTGTAAGCAGGGCAATCGAAAATGCCCAGAAAAAAGTGGAACTGCATAATTTCGGGATCAGGAAAAACGTCCTTGAATATGATGAAGTTATGAATACCCAGAGGAATATTATTTACGGCCAGAGAAGGAAAATTCTTGAGGGCGAAAATTTAAAACCGGTTGCCACCGAAATGATTAAGCAGTCTGTTGAAGATATTGTCTCAAATTATGCCAACCAGGGTATACCTTCCGAAGAATGGGATTTACAGGGTATACTCCTTGAACTGGCCCAGTCTATTCCTGTGCTTAGCGCCTTACATTCGACTGAACTGGAGGGTAAAGAATATGACCACCTGCTTGAGTATCTTCAGGAACAGGCTCTCCATGCTTATGATGCCAAAGAATCATCAATGGGCGACCAGGTAATGCGTGATGTAGAAAGGATGATTATCCTGAGAATCATTGACCAGAAGTGGATCGACCACCTGCATGAAATGGACGCACTGCGGGATGGTATCGGCCTGAGGGCTTATGGCCAGAAAGATCCTTTGATTGAATATAAAAAAGAGGGAAGAGCTTTATTTGAAGAAATGATGAGAAGTATCCGTAATGAAGTTGTTATGACACTTTTCCACATTCAGCTCGAATATTCCCTGCCGATGGCGCATTCTATGATGCCTGCCGATATTCATATGAATATAGAATAATAAAGACAAAAAAAAAGAGCCGCCAGGCTCTTTTTTTTGTCTGTCAATTATTTATGTTTACTTTTATATTGGGGTTAAGGATACTTCTTAGTTCTGCTTCTAAATTTATATAAATAGTCTCTCCTTTCGGACAGCTTTTTTTGTTCCCTGATTCTGGGGCTCCGGTATTTTTAGTTAAAACATTATTTTTCATTTCTTTATTTTCCATTTTTTTCTTAAGGGTATATTCTCCAATATTATGCTTTAATAAGGGTAAAAACAGCTTTATTTCGTTTATCTTACGAATAATCTATTTTTTTATAACCTTCATGTAATTAAAGACGGATATAATAAAAAAAAGTTCCATAAAAACAGAAAACCCCTGAAAATTTTTATAAAAATTTTCAGGGGTTTTAAAAGTATTAATTTCCTGATTAGAAATAATAACTGCCGCCCAGTGTCAGGCCGTGAAAAAGGTCCTCAATCCGCAGATTGACATTTACTGCTACCTGTTTCCCGGTAGAATCGGTGCCGGTGGTCTGACCTTCCACCCTGCCTGAATAAAATACTGCTTTATAGCCGACATTTATTGCTGCTTTCGGTGAAATAAACCATTTCATGCCAATTTCACTGTTTGCGCCCCAGGCACTGTTTAACCGGGTTGAGGAAGCATTCGGGATATAATTCAGCTTAAAGAAAAGGTCGACAGCTTCGGCGAAACTATACTGTGAATCTATGCCAATACCGAGGCCGTTCATCGGGTTAGAGCCGGACATGGAATTGCTGAAGCTGGTATAGTGGCCTGATAATGCCAGATACCTTGTCATTTTGTCATCATGGAATAAGGCTAGTTTAGCAAAATCAAAATCCAGCATATAAGTAGACAGGTCAGCAGTTATACCCTGGGTTGCCTGTAAATTGGTAAATGAATTATTGCCATAGGCAAAATTTACACCTATACCAAAGAGGGGGCCCCAGTTATATAACTGGTTTTGGGTAATAAACCCGAACCAGTAATTGCTGTCAAGCTCAATCATATTCAGTGACTGCTTGGAATTTACAAAACCCTGCTGGTTATTGGTTAAAATGGTAATAAACTGGTCAACGGTATTATTGCCAATCCAGGTTCTGATTGAAAAATTTCCGGAAACCTTACTATTATACTGCCTGATCGTAGGGGTAGATTCTTCCTTATCGGTTTCTTCGGCATAAACATTTGAGGCGGTGATTAATGCTGCTAACAGAGCGATGATTAAGTGTCTAATTTTTTCCTTCTTTCTTTTCTTTTTCTGTATCTATTTCTTCAATTTCTTCTGTACCCTCGTCGCCATCCGGGCTAAAAGCCATATGCGGTGAATGTGATAAATCACTCCAGGAGGTTATGTTTAATTTACTGAACTGCATTTTACCACCGTTTTCTTTGCCCTGCTCTTCTTTAACAGCCACAACAGACCAGTTGTAGGTGTTTGAATAATTGAGCCTGGCTGAACCGGTACTGATCGGGTAAATTGCTGTATTAAAAGGGGTTATCCCTTCCCATACTGTTGTCAGGTTATTATCTTTATCAATTTTGTCTAGCGAAACTTTATAAAAACTGGCCCCTTCCACAGGTACCCATGTGAAAATCGGTAATTTTTCACCGTCTTTTTCTATAAAATCGGTTTTCCCGATAATCAGGGGCTGCATAAAACTTACTTTCATTTCCTTATTTTCTTTTTTCAGGTTGTATTCATGATGGTAGATATAAGTGCCTTTTTTATTAACTGCCACAAATTCCAGGTGATAATAAAAACCAAAATCAGGTTTTGGTAAACTTAATTCAAAAGTATCAGCATTTACATCCAGTGCCTTATCGGTTAAAAAGATTTCTTCCTTCGGCTGGCCCTTTTTCTTGAAGGTTAAATAAATATTGATATTTTTTAAAGTTGTATCTTCAGGTAATTTTATTTTTCCCTTCAGGTCAATATAATCGGTAACTGCTTTTACCTTTATCAGGGGATATTCTTTATTCTGCAGCTTTACCGGGACAATTTCCTCTTCTGTTTTGGCATTTTTATCTTTTGACTTAGAAGGTGACGGTGTCGCCTCTGCCTTGGTTTTGGCATCGGCAGGGGATGGAGAAGCTTCAGGTTTATCAGCAGTTGGGGAAGGAGTGGGTTCTACAGTAGTTTTGGTATCTTCCTCATTTTCAAAAATTGATTTTGTGCCGCTGTTATCACCAGCTTTGGCAGGCGTAGGAGTCGGCTGAACCATGGTTTTGTCTTCCATTTTTTTCAATGGTGCGCTTTTTTTAATATCGGAATCTTTCCCTTTTTTTACATCGAAATCTGTTGTACCCATTGAGATAATTTGTCCGGCTTCATCCTTTACTACTGCCATGAATGTTCTTTCTCCAACACTGACATCATCTGCCTGGAAAGCTCCTATTTTATTGGTAACTGTCGGAATGCTGAATGACTCGTTAATTACATAGGAGGAACTGACAGTGGCATTTTCAACAGGATTATTGGTAGCCGAAATAACCATGCCCTGTACATTAGTAATGTATTGTTTATTTTCGATTGGCTGTAAAAGGATATCTTCTACTTTTGAAGTATCCGAATTAAAAATTGAAACTGTTTTATAATTTGGCGCATTTACGGTAATAATTACATTTGAGTCAGGAACCTTATTGATCCAGAATTTACCATCATTACCGGTAGTAGAATTAAATTCCTGTAAATCATTTATTTTTAAAGTAGTTAAAGCACTGATAATATCAAGTTCGTCTAAATCCTTTCCTGATTTGTCCTTGTCTGTTTTATCTGCTGAATCAGTATTTGCAGGTGAAGAACTTGATTTGACTTCAGTTTTTGGTTTTACCTTTTTTTCTTTTTTCGGTTTTGCAGTAGGAGAAGGCTTAACTGATTTTTCTTCATTTTCTTCCACAAAAGGCAGCGGGTTTACTGTACTGGGATCAGGTGAAACCGAGGCTGCCGGAGAAGCAGGTGTTGTAACTGCATCTGGTATAACAGGCGGATTATTGTCTGAGCCCGGGTTTATACTGTTAATGGGCAGCGGGGTACTTAATCCCGGCGAGCCGGAAGGAACCGGGATACCTGTAGTCCCGTTTTTTATTGATTTGATTACTTCATCATTGGCAATTACATAAATAAGAACGGAAGCGTTTTCAATCGGTTTTCTGGTCAAAGAGTCCAGAACCCTGCCGCTAAGATTAATTTTCTTGATATTTTCATTATCAGTCGCTGCAGTAGGGGTTTTCGCCAGATTTGTAAGATTTGCCTTATTAGGAGTGGTAGGATTTCCTGACGAACAACCGGCTATAATAAATATACTCAGTGCAATAGATAAATAACTTGTAATCCTATTCTTCATTTTCATTAAATTATTTATTTTGTTTTATAAAAGGGCTAAAACAAAATAATTTATTCTCTCCAAATCTTTTTAAATAAACAACCTGATAACAATATATTCTATCAAACACTATCTGATAATGCCAACAAAGATAATTTTATTAATGAAAGGATCAATAATAGTGTATTCCAGCTAACAAAAAGAATAATTTTATTTGTAAAAATCAGAAATGATATAATTAAGGTTTATTACAGGACTTTCAGTTTTTTTGAAATTAAATTTAAACAAAGGAGAAGGTTATGACAGTAGAGGAGATAATTGCTAAATTAAATACTCTTCAGAGAGATACCCCTATGGATATCAATATGAGTGATGGTAACCGCCTGCAAATAGAATTTACTACCACTGATGAATATATCATAAATTATTTTGACCACCAGAAAATTTTAAAATCCAGGGTATTCCCGACACAGGCCGATTTTGTCATGTTTTTAAGGGAACAGTTCGACAAAAAGCTGATTTAAAAAAAGAATTTTATATAGCTGTAATCATGAAAGGGTAGCCCTGGTGGTTGCCTGGTAAAGGAAAAATAAGTGCTAACCTGGACTATTGAAGAAAAAATCCTGCCTCTAAAATTTAACTGGAAAATTTCGCGTAACTCCTCAACCGAAAAGAAAAACTTTTTTATAAAGGTTAGCGAAGGGAAATTTTCAGGAACCGGGGAAGTAGCCCCCAATGTCCGTTATGGAGAAACAGAAGAAATTATCAGGGAACAGTTTAGCCTTTTTTTAAAAAGCTGCACACCTGAAGATTTTCAGGCCGGGTTTCCCGAAAAAATTATTGATTCTCTAAACCTTGCCCATTCACTGCGTTTTGGAATCGAATCTGCCTATATTCATTTATTATGTAATAAGGAATCAAAAACTCCTGCAGGATTCCTGGACCTGGAATTACCAGCAGAAGTTGCCACCTCCTTTTCCGTACCGATACTGGAAATAAACGAAATAAAGGACTTTATTGCCCCCTTAAAACGGTTTTCTTCCTTAAAAATAAAAGTAAACCAGGAAACTGCCCTTGATATGGTCAGAGAAGTTGTCAGGTATTCAGACCAGAAACTGCGGATAGACGGTAATGAAGCCTGGACCGATGTAAACGAGCTGCTTGATTTTATTGGGAAAATAAAAGATTACAATATCGAGTTTTTAGAGCAGCCAATGCCCAGTAAATTCAATGAGGAATACTGCTTTTTAAAGGACAAATGCCCTTTTGACCTGATTGCCGATGAATCAATAGAGGATCAGGCTGATTTTACCGGTTTAAAAAAACAGTTTCACGGAGTCAATATGAAACTGATGAAAGCCGGGGGTTATCTAAACGGCTTAAAAATTTTAAAGGAAGCACGTCAGCATGGACTTAAAACAATGATCGGCTGTATGATTGAAACTTCATTAGGGATATATTCGGCGATGAACCTGGCAGATAAAGTAGATTACCTGGATCTGGACGGGTTTTTAATTATTAAGGAAGATCCTTTTAAACTTGTGGAAGAGTGTAACGGTTTGTTAAAAATTTTGAAAAACCCCTAAAAAGGAAAAAAGGAACGGAAGGTGTTGCAACCGTTCACTAAGAAGATCCATTATTGATTATAGCCAATCAAACTTATTTTCTGACTTCCTACTATATATAACTTATACTTTCGTATAAAAGGTAAACATGCTGTAAGACTTTGTTACTGATAGTAAGGGGCCGCAACTTTAAGATACATTACAAGCTTTTCTCATTGCTTGTTTTAATATGATAAAATATATTTATACAATCCTGTACTATGTTTATAGTCCTGGTTAATTTTTTCTATTTAGTTTTTAAAAGGGGAAATAATTAATGACAAATGCTGCTGCTGGCGTTAAATTTGGTGGTGGTGGCTATAGTTATGGTGATTATTCCTTACCTTCCTCCAAGAAACCGGCACCCTACAGCCCGGATGAAGATGGCAAAGGCCGTCAGGTCGAAGAACCCGTCCGAAAAAGTTTTCTAAAAGACAGTGATGCAGAAGTTTTTCTTTTTACAATTAAAGACCCGATTAAATCCGTAATCTCTAAATTAATGGACCTGATTTCCATTTATGGTAATGAGATTATCCCCCAGATTGATATACCGATGGCTGAAACAGGGCCGCTGGGTTATACATCTATGTTTGCCTTTCAGCCCACATTCAAGGGCAAAGGACCTGAAAGCCTGATCAGGCCTGTCGTAAGATAATTAAAAACAAAAAAGAGGCCCGGGATTATTAATCCCGGGCCTCTTTTTATTAATTTTTACAAGCTATCTCTTAAAGCAAAGAAAGCATTCTTTAATACATTGAAACCATCCTGCCAGTCAGTTGTTGAGTTAGCCTGACGCAGTGCAAGGTCTGTAATATTTCTGATTACAGGGTTATCAGTCTGGCTGACAATCTGCATTGCGGCATAACCTACTTTATAGCCGTCTGAATAGGTATTGGCAGCAGCCATCATGGTTAGAACCAGTTGACATGCTTCAGGAGCGGTATTCGGTCTTTCACCGGCAATGTGGTTAAGGGCGGCTGCTATAACTTTATAACCATTTTCCCAGTCTTTGGTTGCATTGGCACTGGCCCAGCTTACCTTGGCTACATAAACACCCTGTCTTGCCATATTGTCAAGAGCCATGATACCGATTTTATATCCTTCAGAATAAGTTCCTGCAGTATTCATTGAACTGAGTGTATATCTTGCAATATTAGCTATATCCCTTTCATCCAGATTATTTTTGGTAGAAGGGTTTTTAAATTTTATTACTAAATTTGTGATTTCCTTTGGTGTACCATTTGAAACTTTTTCTTTGATTTTTAAGGTGGAAACTTTAGGTTCATTAGTTTTCTGTTTGTTCATAGAAAGGGTTTTTGAACCGAAGGCCTGGGCTTCTACAAGCTGTTGCTGCTGTAAAGCAATTGCTGAAGTATCAAGGGTTGCCTGGCTGCCGCATCCGGTTAAGGCAGAAACGGTAAAAATACCGGAAATTGCCAGTGTTGCAAGTCTTTTCATAATCTCTTTTCTCCTCTAAAAAATTTGATAGATAAGTAAATAATTGAGTCATAGAATTTAAATTTCTACGCTATATGTATGTTTTAGAAGTTAAGATATGAAAACTTTCTTAAATTTCAGTTTAAAATGGGTTAAAAAATAGTTAAGGAATATTGAACTGATAAAACCTCCTTTAAATTAGAAAAAATTATCCCGGAAATTATTTATCTTTTAGCATTGTTTGAAAGGGCCCGTATTTATGTTGTTCCGGTGGAAAATCATCATTAAAGGGAGGGTATGGGGCATCAACCGGTTTAAATTTCAGCACCGGGAAATCTTTTTCAATTCCGGGTTTTACCGGCCTGCCCTGTGAGCTGATATAGGCTGCAACATCATAAGCCTGTTCAATTGTGAGGTCAGGATTGTCAAAAGGCATATTGGCTTTGATAAAGCTGGCAGCAGTCATCAGGCGGTACATGGCTGCCCCTGTGTTATAACTGTCCTTGCCCCATAATGGCGGAAAAACATATCCTTCAGAATCGCCCTGTTTCCCTCTTCTGATACCGAGTCCGTCAACTCCGTGGCAATTCATGCACCTTTGCTGGAAAACTTTTTTTCCTGATTCAGGGCTGGCCGCCCTGGCCAAAAAGGGAATTTTGATCAGACCCTGACCGTTAACTTTTGCACCTACAGGGATATCGGTGCTCAGCCATTTCATATATGTCACTATTGATTTCATTTCTTTGCTATCAAGTGGTAAAGGTTTACCATTCAGGCTGCGTTCAAAACAACCGTTTATCCTGTTTTCCAGAGTTTCCACCATATTTGAGCGGACCCTGAATTGGGGAAAACGGCCATAAACCCCGACATATCCTGCCGTATTTTGTTTTGTCCCGCCGGCAAGATGGCAGTTTTTACAGGACATATTACTGCCGGCAAAGCGCATTTTGCTGTTTTTTACCTCCGGCCCCAGGTACCTGGAGGTTTCATTGATTAATTTCTGGCCGTAAAGGATATAATCGCCTTCTGCCAGTGCCGGTATTTTTTCTTCATCAGGAAATTTCCAGGGAAAAATTTCTTCTTTTTTCTCGGCAGGTTTTTCTTCTGCCTGTGCTTTACCGGGTTTAAACAGGTTCTGGAATGAATTAAATTTATAGGCAGAACCGGAGAATAAAATTATAAGAGTTATCATACCAGTACTGATAACTTTGGTTTTATTAAGCATCAAAAATATCCCCGGTGTTTTTTATTGATCCATTAATTATTTTAATATCATAAGCAAAAAATAAATACAAGGAAAATATTTTTAGTTTTAATGGAACCTTTTTATTTTTATTCCTCTTCCCGTCTCACTTCTCACGTCTCACTATTTTATCTATAATTACTAAAAGTAATTACAGGGGCCCACCCTGGTGTAAGTAAAAATTGCAGAAAAACTAAAAGACGTAGTATTAAAAGGAGACAGCAATGGAAAATGTAAAGAAGGAAGATAACCATGACCTGGCAGACTTCGGTTATAAGCAGGAACTTGACCGTTCATTAGGAAGTTTTTCTTCTTTTGCCGCTGGTTTTTCCTATATTTCCATCCTTACCGGAATGTTCCAGTTGTTTTTCCTGGGCTTTGCCTTTGGCGGCCCGGCTTTCTTCTGGGCCTGGCCGCTTGTTTTTTTCGGACAGTTTATGGTTGCTCTTAATTTTGCTGAGCTTTCTGCCCATTATCCGCTTTCCGGAAGTGTTTACCAGTGGTCAAAATATGTCGGCTCCAAAGGGGTGGGATGGATGACAGGCTGGATTTACCTTTTTTGCTTAATAGTGACCCTGGCGGCTGTTGCCCTTGCATTACAGACCACCCTGCCGCAGATTTCCCCGGCTTTCCAGATCATAGGTAATATAGATAACCCGGTTGACAGCGCAAAAAATGCCGTATTACTGGGATGTATCCTGATTATCTTTTCAACTGTAATTAATTCAATCAGTGTCCATATCCTGGCTACATTGAATAATATTGGTGTTTTTTCAGAGCTGGTCGGGGTTTTTCTTTTGATTATTTTGCTTGCCATCTTTTCGGTACGCGGTCCGGAAATCGTCTTTGATACGATGGGGCATGGAGCTGGTGACCCTTATGGTTACCTCGGCCCATTCCTGATTGGTTCCTTTACTTCATTTTATGTAATGTTTGGTTTTGATACTGCCGGTTCCCTGGCAGAGGAGACAACAGAACCGCGGAAAAAAGTACCGCTGGCTATTTTACAGGCACTTGGTGCAGCAGGGGTAATGGGAGCCCTGGTTATGCTTTTTGCTTTGATGGCTGTAAAAAATATTAATGCTGCTGAAATTGGTTTGCCCAGCGGCGGGCTGCCATACATTATAAAAACTACACTTGGTGAAAATATCGGAAACATTTTTCTTTGCAATGTTATCCTGGCTATTACTGCCTGTGCCCTGGCTGTCCATACCGGGATTATTAGGCTGATGTTTGCTATGGCAAGGGATAATACGCTGCCTTTCAGTAAAGCATTATCACATGTTTCCGGGGTTTCAAAAACACCGATTATACCTGCTATACTGGCTGGTTTAATTGCTATTGTGATTTTACTTTTAAATGTTAATTTTCCCAAGATTATCAGCCTTGTTACATCAGTGGCCATTCTCTGGGCAAACCTGGCTTACCTGTGTGTCACTGCATCGCTTTTGATAAAAAGGCTGAAGGGCTGGCCTGAAAAAGGCGGCTCCGGCATAAAAAATATTTTTTCACTTGGTAAATGGGGTCTGGCTGTTAATATTATTGCGGTTTGCTGGGGACTATTTGCCATATTCAATATTGGCTGGCCCAGGGAGGATATTTATGGGTCAGAAGGTTACCAGAAATATGCAGCTATTACTTTTACATTAGGTTTAATATTTATTGGAGCTGTATATTATAGTTTTGTTCAGAAGAGAAAAGGCGGGGTTATAGAGGAGCACCGGCTGGAAGGACCCGTTACTGAGCCGGTTGTTAATTTGGGTACCCCTGAACCAGAAAAAGAAGAATAGAGTTTCAAAAAATTATCCTTGTAGGGGCGACCCGCCGGGTCGCCCAATCCAATTTTATTTTCCTTATTCGTGAACATTAGTGCCTTCAATCCTGTTAATCCTAAAATTCTGGAAATCCTGATTCAGACAATATTCAGACAAATTAATACTCCTGCCACTTAAACAGAAAAAGATAAGTACCCTCAGGTGCCTCCAATATCGCATCCGTAACAATTCCATCCTTATCAGGCAGTTCCTGGGCAAACTTTTTACCTTCCTGTTTCAGTTTCTCAATCCTTTCGGCCATATCAGGCTCAAAATACGTAATGGAAGGATTTTTGAAAAGATGTTTGCAAACCCCTGGGCCATAAATACCAACAGTCATCAGGCCATCTTTTAAGGTAACAAAATCATCAAAACGGTTAATTACCTCAAAACCTAATTTTTCCCAGAAAGCAACTGTGGCATTTAAATCCTTTGCTTCAATACTTATCTCGCCAAATTTGCCGCATTTGGAAATAGGATGTCCGGCCGGTTTGTATATATTTGCACTGTCATAATTCATCAGGCTGATAGTTAAACCGTTTGGCTCATTTAAAACCGCAAGGTAGAGTTTATCCTCTTTATTTATTTTTGCATCAAATTCAATTCCTGATTCTTCCAGTTTTGCCACCCGGGCTTCAATATCTTCGGAATAATAAGCCAACCCGGTATAATGCATTTCATCCTGGTTCAAAAGGATTAATATCTGCCCGTCTGTAAGCTGAACCCACCCTTTTTCCTTGTTATCGACAACATTGGTAAAACCCAGGCTCTCATAAAATTTTACGGAATTTTCCAGGCTTTCCCCATTTATTATTATTTGTACGGCATTTCCTAACTTCATTTTTAAAAGATTTATCCATTTTCATATAATAAACTCTTGAATATTATCATTTTTATTTGAATATATGTACAGCAAACCGGGAATAATTTTTTATAAACACCCAAAAAATAATTTTTATCAGGTTAGAATCTATTATAATGTGTATTTATGGACATTATAGATTTTGTAAAAATAGCTAGTGTTTAATATTAAAAGAAAAATCGGGAAGATATAAAAATGTGTGGAATTGTTGGTTACGTAGGCTTACAGCTTGCCAGTGAAATAATTTTGGATGGACTTAGCCGCCTGGAATACCGGGGTTATGATTCAGCCGGTATTGCTGTAATAAGCGAAAAAGGCCTGCTGGAATTAAGAAGGGAAGTAGGCAAATTACGTAACCTTGTAAAAGATGTAATGACAAATCCCCTGAAGGGTAATATCGGAATAGGCCATACACGCTGGGCCACCCATGGCAGGCCGACAGTTTTTAATGCCCATCCCCATAGTGATGAAAGCGGCAAAATCGTCGTCGTCCATAACGGTATTATTGAAAACTATATGGCCTTAAAAGAAGAACTCAAAAAGAAATACGAATTTAAATCCGATACCGATACTGAAGTACTGGCCCACCTGATCAAAGATAATTATTCAGGCGATTTATATAAGGCAGTCCACAAAGCCCTGCAAAAAGTGCATGGGGCTTATGCCATATGCGTTATCCATGCTGACCACCCTGATTATATGGTAGCGGCAAAAAACAGCAGTCCTTTAATTATCGGGATAGGTGAGGGAGAAAACTTCGTTGCTTCTGACGTTCCGGCAATTTTAAATTATACAAGGGATATTATATATCTTGAAGATGGTGAAATTGCAGTAGTTTCAGCCGAAAAAGCCGATGTTTACAACCTGGCCGGAGAAAAATTATCAAAGAAAGTTTCCAAAATTTCCTGGAACATAGCCTCTGCCGAAAAAGGCGGTTATGAACATTTTATGCTCAAGGAAATCCATGAGCAGCCTTCTTCTGTTGCCCATGCCTTAGCCGGGAGAGCATCTGATGCCGATGGAAAATTGTACCTTGATGACCTGGGAATTACCGCAGAATATCTGAATACAGTTAAACGAATTACCATTCTGGCCTGCGGTACATCATATTATGCCGGCCTTGTCGGAAAATATTACCTGGAGAAACTGGCAAGGATCCCCGTAGATGTGGATTTAGCTTCAGAATTCAGGTACAGGGAACCTTTTGTTGATGACAAAACCCTGGTAATCGGCATCAGCCAGTCGGGAGAAACTGCCGATACACTTGCCGCAATTAAAATGGTAAAGGAACTTGGCGCAAAAACCATTGGTATTTTAAATGTAATGGGCAGTGCCATCAGCCGGGAAACCACAGGCAATATGTATATCCATTGCGGGCCTGAGATCGGTGTCGCTTCTACCAAAGCCTTTACCTCCACAATTGTCTGTATGTATATGCTTTCACTCTACTTTGGCCAATTGAACGGTACAATAAATGCCGAAGAAATCAGGAAAAATATCGTTGAACTGAAAACTTTACCGAATATTATAGAAAAGGTATTTGATATTGAGCCGGCAATAAAAGTTATAGCCAATAAACTGGCTAATTACAAACACTGCCTTTTCCTTGGCCGCAACTATAATTTCCCGATTGCCCTGGAAGGGGCCCTGAAATTAAAGGAATTATCTTACATTCATGCTGAAGGTTATGCCGCCGGTGAAATGAAACATGGTCCGATAGCCCTGATTGACAAGGATATGCCCGTTATCTCCATTGCCACTGAATCGGCTACATATGAAAAAGTTATCAGTAATATGAAGGAAGTAAAAGCCCGTGATGCAATTGCTATTGCCCTGGCAACCGAAGGGGACACTGCCTTAAAAGAAGAAGTTGACCATATAATGTACCTCCCCAGGGTAAAAGAGGAACTTTCGCCTATTGTAAACGTTGTTCCCCTCCAGTTACTTGCTTATTACGTATCTCTTAGAAAAGGCTGTGATGTTGACCAGCCAAGAAACCTGGCTAAGTCAGTAACAGTTGAATAATTAAATCTTCTGTAAATTTCTTCTGAATAAGCGCCTGGATATATTAATTATCCTGCTAAGCAGGCCATTTTTTTCAGGTACATTTCTTTTTGCCTGGTTATTTATATACTTTAAAGCAAGAGGTTCATTTTTATCATAATTCAGGGCAATTTTAAATTCCGCCTGGGCATAATTGTCCCAGCCCTTATTCTTTAACGCCATCCCCAGGTAACTGTGATAAATTGCATTCTTTTGATCTAAATTAATTAATTCCTTAAAAGCCTTAATTGCTTCATCATTTTTTTTCTGGTTAAGCAGGTTTTTTGCTGTAATAAATAAAGTTTTTGCTTTATTTTTCATTACTTCCCTATCCCTGGCTTTTTCTTCTTCCAGGTAATTCAGCAATTTTTTAGAAAAATCGTTTGCCGATTCATCTTCATGTTCTTTTAGTCTCTGATCGAACTCTTTCCTTGCTTCCGGCGATTTTAAAGTGCTGAATGCACGGTTATAAAGGTCTTTCTGGTATTTTAAATGGCCCGTAAAACCACCAAGGATTGCCGAATCTAAATTTAATTTTTCAAAAATTTTGTTATATGCTGCAGTAATTTCCTTTAAATCAGCATCAGGTGATATATTTAGAATTTTATAGTAGTTTTTAAATTCTTTATTTCCAATTTTATCCATATTTCCGCCTCCAAAGAATAAATCTATTTTTATCCCATTTATATATATATTAACAAATATTAAGGAAGTGTGAAGAAATGTAAACATGAAAGGGCTTTATTTTAATAATGAAAAATAGAGGAAATAATAGGTTTAAAGGGAAACAAAAAATAAAAAATTTTGCTTCTAAAGAGTATAATAAAAAATATATTTTAGTTTTACCGGTAATTATGTTAAAAAAAGTACTAATTGTTTTTCTTATCCTGATTGGGTTAAATATTGCCTTTAAAGTTCTTGGCTTTGCAGTTGCCTTAATATTTAAATTAACTGTTTTTGCCCTTTTTGTCGGGGCAGGGGCAGCCGCAGTTTATTTCGTCAGAAACAAAATGATTGATAATAAATAATTAACCTGCGGCCCTGTAAACTGCAACAGGTGTCTTATAGTACTGGTCAAGCCTGACTTTTACAACAGCAAGCTGACCGCTTGAATTATGGACCATATAAGGTATACCGTTAGTTACTTCTGAAACCATTCCCACATGACCATAACCCTGCTTACCGGCGCGGGTAAAGAAAACGATGTCGCCCGGCTGATAGTTTACGGCTCCCCTTATTGGCTGATAATTGTTACCGTAAACCTTGTTAAAACCACTGCTAACTAATTGGTTTGCCAGTGTATTACATTCTGTAGAACCAACCCTTTCTAATCCCGGCACCCCTTTTAACATCTGCGATACAGCATAGGCACAGGCAAGGTTGCCACCGTCAAGGTATGAATATCTGAATTTTTTCCCGACGGTATTTTCTGCATTATAGGCAAGGTTTGCTGCTCTTGAAGAAGTACTGAAAATCGAAGTAATAGAATGGAAAGTTCCGGAAAAGAAGTTTCCAACACTGCCCAATAATGATTCGGTTTTTAGTTTGGCTATATTAAAGTATGAAGGATCACCAAGAACCTCGGCTGCTTTGGTTGAGTCATCCCCATAATAATTTAAATAATTGGCTATATAACTTTGTAATTCATTTTTAATTCTCTGATCAGGGTAATTATTGGTTAATTTTATGGCGCTGTCGGTTTTACCATTGCTTACAAGTTCCTGGATTAAACCTTTGAACATTGAATTTTTGAAGATCAATAAAGGGGTTGCATTTAAAGCTTTTATGGCGCCATTATAGTTGTCCTGGTCAAGCAATTGAATAAAATAATCTCTCAGCTGGCTGGAGCGTTCGGATTCATCAGGGATTTTATTCAGGCCTTCGATAACCTGGTCTACATTGTCATTTCCGCTTAAAATATTAAAACGGGATTTCGGGTCATTTACAGAATGCAAAATTGAATTGATCAGTCCGGTAATACCACCTTTTTCTTCAGTTGGGTGAAAATCTATAAACTGGCTGTTATTTGTCGGGTTTAATCCTTTCAGGACTATGGTGTCACCAGTGGAAAGGGTTGAAGGAACAGGTGTTTGTGGTATTGGCCTTAAAGTTACTGCAGACTGATAATTACCGCCTAATCCCTTGAGGGGACTGGAGTAAGAGTTATTCGAGTAATTAACTACAGCCATTTAATACTCTGATTCTTCCTTAAAAATTATATTTCCTTAATAATTTATAGGCCTTATAGAAAAAATCTTTCTTACCATAAGTTTAATAAGCTTTAAATAAAAGTTAAGGTTAGTCTCAGATAAGGGAAAAATTATTTAATGTAAAATTTTTTTTGTTGTAAAATAAATAAATTTATGTAGAGACGCATTCAACAAATAACAAAACAAAATTAAGGTAAAAAATTATCCGTGGAAAAAAACTGGGATTTCAGCATTGATGTTGGCGGTACTTTTACTGACTGCATTGGCAGATCACCTGAAGGTAAAATCCTCACCTGTAAATTTCTTAGTTCAGGAATTATCAAAGGAAAAATTGAAAAAATATCAGGGAATAAAATTATTGATTCCTTAAGGCTAGGTGACCCGGAAAATTTTTACCAGGGTTATAAAATTGATTTTTTGGATAATACCGGGAAAGCTGCTTACCGGTCAGAAATTACTGAATTTTATAGTGAATCAGGAATGCTTGTTTTGAAAAATGAATTTGATTTACCGGAAGGAACAAAATATGAATTAATTTCCGGGGAAGAGGCACCTTTAAACTGTATACGTTATTTAATGGCAATATCCCTGAAACAGCCAATAGGCAAGGTTATTGTCAGGTTAGGCACAACAAAAGGGACAAATGCCCTGCTGGAAAGAAAAGGTGAAGATATCGCCCTTGTAACCACCAGGGGTTTTGCTGATGTATTTGAAATCGGTACTCAGGCCAGGCCAAATCTTTTTGCCCTAAAAATAAGCAAACCTGGGCTGCTTTATAAAGAGGTTATTGAAATTGATGAAAGAATAGATGCAGAAGGAAATATTTTAAAAGAAATTTCAGAACAAGAAATTCAATCTAAATTTAAAGCATTAATTTCCAGCGGTATAAAATCAGTTGCTATATGTTTTTTAAACTCTTATAAAAATCCTGTCCATGAAAAAATTGCAGGGAAAATCGCTTTTGACCTTGGTTTTGAACAGGTATCTGTTTCTACGGACTTAACACCGACAATAAAATTTCTCAACAGGGGAGATACAACAATTGTCGATGCTTATCTTTCACCTGTAATAAAAGGTTACCTGGCATCCATCAGGAAAAAATTGCCGGAGGCGGGATTAAAACTGATGACCTCTGCAGGTGGCCTGGTTGATAATCAATATTTTTCGGGGAAAGATACAATTTTAAGCGGTCCTGCCGGTGGAGTTACCGGCTTTTCTTTTGCAGCCGGGATTGCCGGGTTTAAAAAGGCAATTGGTTTTGATATGGGCGGTACTTCAACCGATGTCAGCAGGTATGACGGAAATTATGAATACCAGTTTGAAACCGAAAAAGCCGGAGTAAGGATTGTGGCACCGATGTATTCCATTGAAACCGTAGCAGCAGGCGGCGGCTCTATTTGTACCTTTGACGGGCAGAAATTAAATACCGGTCCCCATAGTGCCGGTGCTGACCCCGGTCCGGCCTGCTACGGCAGGGGCGGCCCCCTGACAATAACTGATATAAACCTTTTTAACGGAAAAATAGATGAAAGGAATTTTCCTTTTTCACTTGATAAAAATGCAATTATAAAGCACCTGGAGGAAATTGCCCGGCAAATAAAAGCCAGTGGGAATGATGAGCTCAGCCTCAGGGAAATAGCGGAAGGCTTTACTGAAATTGCCAACCTGAAAATGGCCTATGCCATTAAAAATATCAGTGTATCCCGCGGCTATGATGTCAGGGACTATACCCTGGTTTCATTTGGCGGCGCCGGGGCACAGCATGCCTGTTCGATAGCAAAATTACTGGGAATAAAAAAAATATTACTGCACCCTCTTGCCGGAATTTTAAGTGCATATGGCATCAGTATGGCAAATATCAGCCGGTTTGCCGAAAAAACTATTTTAAAAATCTTTTCAAGGTCTATCATCGCTAAACTTGAACCGGTATTTAAAGAAATGGAAAACAGTTTAATTGAGGAAATTTTAAATGAGGGAATTTCCCACGAAAATATCAGTAAGCCTTCCCGTTTTATTGATTTACGGTACCGCGGTGAGGATTCGTCAATAACCGTTTATGATCCTGATAATAATGAATATCTTAATAAGTTTGAAAAGATGCACCGTCAGCTATACGGCCATATTCACCAGGGCCGTGAAATCGAAATTGTTACAATCAGGGTAGAAGTCAGGAGTGTAACAAAATCCGCTCCCGGTAAGGAGAGACATGAAACACCAAAAGCAAATTACCCTGTTCCTGACAGGTATACCTCTACCTATTTTAAAAAGGAACATTTTAATACTGCAGTATTTCAGCGTGATAAGTTAAAACCCGGTGACCAGGTTACAGGTCCTGCCTTAATCAGTGAAAAATATTCAACTATAATAATTGAGCCCGGCTGGACCGGTGAAATTAATAAACATCATGATTTAATCCTTACCTGTCAGGCTGTTTCTGAGGAAACCGGGAATGTTTCTACAAAAAGGGACCCTGTCAGGCTTGAACTTTTCAATAATATTTTTAGCAGTATAGCGGCCCAGATGGGATTAACCCTGCAAAGGACCGCCCTTTCGGTTAATGTGAAGGAAAGGCTGGATTTTAGCTGTGCTATTCTTGATGCCGGCGGCGAATTAATTGTCAATGCACCCCATATACCTGTCCATCTCGGGGCAATGAGCGAATCGGTAAAGGCCCTGCTAAATAATGTGAAAGAAATTTTTCCCGGTGATGTTTATGTTTCCAATGACCCAAATCTTGGCGGGTCTCACCTGCCGGATATTACCGTGATTACCCCTGTTTTTGCAAAAAAATCCGAAAAATTATTATTTTTTACTGCTTCCCGGGCCCACCACTCCGAAATTGGCGGTTTATACCCGGGTTCAGCTTATCCTTTTGCAAAAAACCTGGCAGAGGAAGGTGTTGTCCTGCGAAATTTAAAAATTGTCAGGAACAATGTTTTCCTCAAAGAAATTTTATTTAAAGAACTGGCTAGGGCTAAATATCCCTCCCGGGCTCCAAAGGAAAATATTGCCGATATCCGGGCGGCAATTGCTGCAAACCAGACCGGTGCCAGTGAATTATTAACAATGATAGAAAATTATACCTGGCCGGTAGTGGAAGCCTTTATGCAGTATATAAAGGAGGCAGCAGAAGAAAAAATAATTAAGGCAATTACAGCACTTGGCGCTAAAACCTATGAATTTAAGGATTCTCTTGATGACGGCAGTCCCGTCTGCCTGAAAATCACTACGGAAAAGGAAAGGATGGTAATGGATTTTAGCGGCTCAGGGCCTGTAAATAACAACAGCATGAATGCCAATACTGCTATAGTCCGTAGTGCTGTATTATATTGCCTGCGCTGCCTGATAAATGAGGAAATACCCTTAAATTCAGGTGTATTAAAACCGGTTGAATTAATAGTACCCGAGGGTATGCTAAACCCGCCGGTAAATATAGACCAGGAAAAATGTGCCGCGGTTTTTGCCGGAAATGTAGAAATATCCCAGAGGCTTGTTGACGTAATTTTTGGAGCCCTTGGTGTTGTAGCTGCCAGCCAGGGTACAATGAATAATTTTGTTTTTGGCAATGACAAATTTGGCTATTATGAGACAATCTGCGGTGGTACCGGTGCCGGCCCGGCATTTGACGGCACAAGTGCCGTACACAGCCATATGACAAATACCAGGCTGACAGACCCGGAGATCCTGGAAAGGCAGTTTCCTGTAAGGCTGAAAAAGTTTGAAATCAGAAGGGGCTCAGGAGGAAAAGGAGAGTTCCGGGGAGGGGACGGTGTTACCCGTGAGATTGAATTTTTAACCTGTTTACAGGTTTCTTTGCTTACGCAGCGCCGCAAAAAAGCCCCTTTCGGCCTGATGGGCGGAGAAAACGGCCAGCCAGGGGAAAATATTTTAATAAAAAAATCCGGAGAAATAATTGTCCTGGAGCCTCTTGCCCAATTAACTCTGGAGCCTGGAGATATTATCAGGATAAATACACCGGGCGGCGGTGGTTTTGGCTACCTGTAAAAAGTACTTTCTTTCATGGCATTTACTAACAAACTTTAAAATTAATTTTTCTTGTTTATTTAATTAAGTTTTCGGGTATACAATAAATATAGAATAAATAAAATTTTTTTTACCGATAAAATGATACAAATTAATCCGCCTGAACCAAACCAGGTAAAAATTACTGATCCTCCTGTCAAAAAGGAGCAAACGCCCCCGCCTGCTGCTGAAAACAAAGATGCCCTGAAAAAACAGGATTCCCTTACCATCAATCCTGACCTGAAAAAGCAGGAATTTGAAAATGTCTTTAATAATAAGTCTGAAACAAAAACAGCCCCGGTAAATACTGATACGGATCAAACAGATCCGAAACCCAAAGCAGCTCATCCCTGGAGGGTAAAAAACCTGCATGTTTCTTATGGCCTGCAGGATGTCCGCTTCTCCAAAAGTGATATCCATGTCAGTCAGCCCGGCTATAATACGGATGTTACCCTGCATAATGTAGAAGGTGAACAGAGGACAAGCTATACCTTTATTTACGGCAAGCCGCGCTTTGCCCCTGATGAACCTGAATTCAGCGCCAATGTATCAATGGAATTTGAAAACAGGTTCGGCCTAGAGCTTGATGTAAAACATAATAAATACACTGTCCAGAAATTTGACCAGAATGTTCTGATGACAGGCACCATGGCTGGGGAAGATATTAATGAGGTAAGGCCATTTGATTCATATTCCAATTTATATGATATTACCGCCGGCAACCACCAGATCTCTTTACTGGCAACCCGGTCCTTCCCCCTGCCTGCACCCAAAAACCATCAGTTTACTTTTAATACGAAAATCGGGCCCAGTGCAATAGTTTCCTATTCCCATAATTCATTTAAAAACCCGGACGGAGAATTTGAAGGTGTGGATCGCGGTAAAATTGCCTATGCCGGGTATGGGGCCATGGTTGAAAATTCCCTTAAATATGATCTTGGCAGGAAGTTAGGCGGAGTAACGGTTGAAGTCTCTCACAGCCTATCTTATTTGAATTTTACAAAGGTTCCGGTGCCAAACGGTACTGCCAACCAGGCAATGTTTGCCAGCCAGTTTGCCGTGACCATAGGCAAAACCTTTGATTTTCATAAAAAGTAATGGTTTGAATAAAATAATAAATTATATAAACTTGTTTGGTTTATGGGACAGTTTGAGACAAGAATTTATTAGTAATTACTAAATTATATTATATGTAGTTTTTATAACCTGTTTATTCAAATATAATAATGGGTATAAAACGGATAGGAAAGTTATTCTGAAAAGATTAGAAGTTTTTTAATGTTCAGAAAAATTAATACAGGAGAAATTTAAAATGTGCGGACTGGGATTGAATAGTAGTAATATTGGCAGCAATAATAATGTCAAGAAAGCTGAAAACAGCAAACCTGTAAACAAACCGGAAAATATTACCACTGAACAAAAAGAACAGTCTCCGGCTATCAAGTCCGATAAGTTTGAAGGCGGAACTGAAAAAGGAAAAGTTCAAACTAAAGTTGATTTATTTAGTAATGATAAATCTGACCTGATGTGTAAAGTGCCCGCCACTGATAATAAAATAAATTTTTCCAGTGAAGATCCCAAACCAAAAACCGGTGAAAAAGAAAGGCGGGTAACCGAAAGAAAAGGCACTATGACCTTTGCCTGGGGTTATGGGTGGCAGGGCTATGCCCCCAGTGATATCCACTTTAAGGGCGAGGGCCATGATTTTACTTTCCGTGGTGTCAGGGCTTATGACAGGCCTTCACCTTTTAGTTTCGATACTTATTTTAATCCGGCCAAACTTAGTATTCCCCAGTATATGATGGATATTAACTATCATTTTACCGATAAGTTTTTTGTCAGGCTGGGCCAGCATCATATGAAATACGTTATGGATGATAACCAGATGGTTAATATTAGCGGCCATATTTCCCCGGAAGCCGACCCTGTCCATGCCGGTGACTATAACGGCGAGTTTATCCATGTAAATGATGTTGTCCAGAAATTTGAACACACAGACGGGCTAAATGATGTCCATGTTGGAGTGGGTATGGTACAGCCAATCTGGGAATCCAGAAACGGCAAAAATGCAGTAAGTATGGTAGGCGCAGTAACCGGCGGTGTGGTTGTCCCAAGGACTGATGCCCGGGTATTTAACCAGGGAGCCAATCATCCGTTTCACCCGGCAGGATGGAGCGCCTCTGCCTCACTGGGCCTGAGGGTAGATTTCCTTAAATACATGTTTGCCGAAGGTAATTTAAACGGTGGGCATATTGACCTTAGCGATATTTATACCACCGGGCATAATGATCCGAACCGGGCCAGCCAGAAAATCGATTATATGAATCCTTATTTTACCCTTGGTGCAAATATCCCGATTAATACTAAAAAGAAATAATGTCAGGCCGGGGAGGATAAGAAAATCTTAACCGCCTGTTGTTACAGTTTCAAGGATTTTATCCTGGATATCTCTCAAAGCCTGCCCGCCAAGATTGGCATTATTAATCATAATTGAAAATGAATAAACATTGCCGTTATCACCTAATAAATAACCGCTAAGGCAGTTTACGCCTGTCATAGACCCGCTTTTTGCAATAACCTTGTAGTTTTTGATATTTTTCAACCTGTTTTTCAGGGTCCCCTCTGCCCCCCCAACCGGGAAAGCAGCCAGGACAATATCCCTGTAAGTTTTATTGGCATAAATATATTCCAGCAAATCCATTATTAAAGAAGGACTGACCAGGTTATAACGGGATAAGCCGGAACCGTCCACCAGGTTAAAGTCTGAGATATGGAAAGTTTTTTCCAGGTATTTTCTCATTGCCAGGGCACCCTTTTTTGTGCTTCCCTGCTTTCCGTCATCCTTTAAACCGATGGTTTTTAATAATAATTCCCCGGTCAGGTTATGGCTTTCTTTATCAAATCTTTTCAGTATTTCTTTTACAGGCCTGGAAGTATTCTGAGCCAGGGTTAGAATCGTTTTACCGGAGGGGTTGCCCGACCTGATTTTACCTTTAAAAATAATATTTTTATTTAACATTGGCTTTAATAAAAAAGTAAAATAATTTTCAGGCTTAAAAATGCTTTGCTCCAGTTCAGCCGTTTTATTTACGCCAAGAATGCCGCTGACGCTTAAGGGGCTGTTATTGGAAAAATTTATTACCTTTAAATCATCAGTATCTTCGTTTACAACCTGCACTGCAGATGTATCAATACTGACCGGGCTTTTTGTATCGAGGATTAAATCCTTTTTGTTTGCTATTGATAAATTAAACTTTACACAGTTGTCATCAATAAAAACTGCTGAAATCGGTGATGAGTCGCAGCTGTCCATATCGTCCCACATCCAGCCCGGGCCATAATAAATATTATCAAACAAACTGCTGTTAATAATAATATCGCCCTTTATTTCCTTTATCCCTGAGGCTTTTAACTGCTCTACAAGGTCACGGAGATGGTGGTTTGTAAAAGTCGGATCACCTGAAAAATTGAAATAAACATTACCTTTGACAATTTTATTTTTTGGATTAAAGCTTTCAACCTTTCCATCAGTGCTGACAGTTGTTTTAAAGACATAATCAGGGCCAAGTTTTTCGAGGGAAAGCAGGGTGGTAAAAATCTTTGTATTGGAAGCCGGGGTAAATAACTTATCGGCATTTAATGAATATATATCCTGCTTTTTTAATAGGTCCCTTACTTTTATTCCGATAAAATTATTTTTTAAATCGGGATTTACATAAATATAATCATCCAGTTTCTGCCTGAGTTTTTCCGTACTTTCATAATTTTTTTCCAGTGTATTAGTTTCAGCAAAAACTGAAAAACATAAAAGAGGATTTATAATAAGGGAAATTAAAATTTTTTTGCCTGATAATTTTTTCATTTTAATATTAAATTTTCCCGGACCCTAGGCCATTATAATAATTTCTAAAATTCTGCAACTTTCACCCCTTTAAATTCTTCAGCATCCGAAATATGGTAATACCAGTAACGGAATTTTCGGTCTTCATGGTTATCTTGCAGCCAGATTTGCTCCTCACCGGGAATCTGAATTTCAAAATTACGGACTACATAGTAAGAACCGTCTTCATTCCCCAGCCGCCAGTTTCTGCCGTACATATTCTCAAAAAAAAGTTCTTCTTTACCTTTTTTCAGTTCTCCGTTTTCAATCCATTTATCAGGTACCCTGGCATAGATGACACAGCTGTATTCAGCGGGAGATACAAAGCCCGATGAAAATCCAAGGCCGTCATTTATGATCAATTTTATTACTTTAGACATTATTTTTTCCAAAATGAATTTTATCCATATGTAAAAGCTCTAAAAATAATAATTGTATAACAATAGAACTTTTTCACAAAACCGGTAATTTTTAAAATGATTTTATTTTTGTAAATGCCAAAAAAATCAGTTATTATAAAATTAGTTAGTTATATTATTAACTTTTTAGGAGGGATTTATGGCTCTCTTTTTAGATGATTGGGAAAATGACGACCATCCCGATGATTGGGGTTAATTAATAGAAGTTAAATAAACCGGCTTCTGTATAAACTTACTAATCCTTTAAGGATATAGCAGGGATATTTTTTTACAAATTTTTATTCATTCTGGTTACTGATGCAAGTGGACTTCACAGATTTTATTCTACTCGATATAAAAGCCAAAACCCTAATTGATTTAAAGGATGACCAGTTTCCTTCCCAACTTTCAGCCTGGAACTCAGATGATATTGAGCTTGGACCGGACAGCACCCATTTTGGTTATGTATTTGAAGGGAAAATTGAGCTGCTTCTTACTGATAACAGGAGATATACCCTTGACCAGGGAATGTATTTTTCGGTGAACTGCCCTGCAAAAATTATTTCTGGAGTTAATGGCTCTAAAGGCTTTGTGGTTTCAAGGTTAAATTATCAAGGCTTTTTTAGTATCGGCGGGCCGGTTGAGGCAAAGGGAAGATACAAATATATTGACGGGTGTAGTGATTCATTGCTGATTTCACCTGTGCTTAAGGGTGATCCATGTTTAAATTTATTATATTTCCCGCCAGCCATATTTCAGACTCAGCATACCCACCCTTCACTCAGGATAGGAATAATCCTCCAGGGTTCAGGCCGCTGCATACTACCTGATAAAGTATTGCCATTAGTTAGCGGACAGATTTTTATAATTCAGCCTGAGGTTTTGCATAGCTTTAGGACTGATAATTCCGATATGACAATTGTGGTTTACCATCCTGACAGTGATTTCGGGCCTACCGACCAGAACCATCCGATGATTAATAAAACAATGATAAACGGTGTTTCAGCAGCCCTGATGTTTAATAATATAAAATAAATTTAAATCATGAATCATTTATTATTTATCTATGGTACCCTGCAGGATCCTGAAATTCAGCAGTCGGTTATTGGCAGGTTAATTGAAGGTATACCTGATAAATTAAAAGATTATAAAAAAAGTGTCCTGCATGCTGATGATACCACTTACCCGATTATAGTTCCTGGAACCGGAAGTATAGTAGAAGGCAGGGTTATAGAAATTTCTGAATCTGAACTGAAAAGTATAGATATTTATGAAACTGAAGCCTATAGAAGGATTAAAGTAAAACTGCAAAGTGGGGCAGAGGCCTGGGTTTACTGTGAGTGAAGGGTGCGCCGGTATACATACCGGCGCACCCTTCACTTATCACTAATCTTCGGGTATTATAGTAAGGCAAACTTTTTTTCGTTTGCAGCCACTAGATTTGGCAAAAGAATTGGATATAAATTTTACGGAGGATAGTGAATTGGGAACCGATGGTAGTCAAAATCAGCAGCTTGTTCTGGTAATCGGGGCTGGCCCTGCCGGTTTATTTGCAGCAGGTAAGCTGGCCGAAGCCGGTAAAAAAGTTGTGATTTTAAACAGGGATATAAAGTATGGCGGCCTTGCCGAGTATGGCATTTATGTTACCAAACATAAAATGAAAGAAGGTTTGCGTAAACAGTTCAGAAAAATCCTTTCACATCCCAATGTCATTTATTACGGTAATGTGATGGTCAGTAACAATGCAAAAATCCATTTTGATGATCTGAAAAATATTGGTTTTGATGCAGTTGTTGTATCGGCAGGGGCCCAGGGAACCAAAAAGGTTGGAATCCCCGGCGAGGATGCCAAAGGTATCTATCATGCCAAAGACCTTGTTTATCACTATAATCACCTTCCTCCTTTCAGTGAAAGGGATTTTCCGGTTGGCGACAAAGTCGCAATTATCGGTGTTGGTAATGTAATGGTAGATATTGCCCACTGGCTTACCCATATCAAGGAAGCCAAAGAAGTTCTGGCAATAGCCAGGCGTGGTCCGAATGAAAGGGCCTATACAGATAAGGAAATGAAAGCGATTGCCTTTAATATGGATAAGGAAGCGGTGAGGCAGGAACTGGAAAGAATCAGGCCGGTACTGGAATCCATCGGCCAGGATGTCGATAAAACCTATGATGAACTTACAAAAGACTGTGATGAGCATTATTATGAAAAAGTAAGCCCTACCAGGTTTTACTTTAAATTTCTTTATTCCCCGAAAAGGGTTGTTACAAATGAAAATAATGAAGTTATCGGGCTCGAAGTAGAAGAAAATAACCTTGTGGTTGAAAACGGAAAAGTTGCCTGTAAAGGCCTTGGAAAAACATCAATTATCGACTTAACCAATGTGGTTTTTGCGATAGGAGATACTGTTGACGGAAGTTTAGGTTTGCCTGTAAATAAATGGGGTGAATTTATTAAAAATGAAAAACCATATGACAATGATCCAGAGGCTCATATGTATGAAGTTTTTGATCCGGAAAAAAATGAAGTAATGAAAGGTTATTTCGTGGTCGGCTGGTCAAGGAAAGCCAGTGACGGCCTTGTCGGTATTGCCAAAAGAGACGGGGAAACCGGGATCAAATATGTCCTGAAATACCTTGAAGCAGTTAATTTATCCCAGGAAAGTGCTGATGACAGATTAAACAAGTTAAAAAATTTATTTATTGAAAGAAATCTTAACCCTATTGATAAACATGATATAGAAATGCTTGAAATTGTTGAAAAAGATGAGGCCTCAAAAAGAGCCCTCGAATTTTATAAATTCAATCATAATGATGATATGCTCAGGGTTATAGAACAGGAAAGAAATAAAGTTCCGGGCTCGGTTTAAGCAATTTTATTAAATATTTCTTAGCGGTAAAAGCTAATTTTATCAGGGAAATTTTTTTAAAAATATTTAAAAGATTAGCTACATTAATACCAGTAGAAAATTTTTTATAATAAAATATATAATATATTATAGTAGAGACTAAATACAGGATTCCTCATAGGGCCACCTGATTCGGGGTACCGGGTTTACGTCTGTACAATTTACATCTGTACAATAGGTAAAAAATGAGTAAAATAAAAGTTCATTCAGAAGTTTTAAATGATTTTGTTAATACATATTTTGTCGATATGGATTTTTCAAAAATTGAAACTGTTAAAGAAGAGGAAATCGTTGGCCTCCTTTCTACAATTGAGAAAACAATTGTTGATATTAACAGCCAGAATTACAGGGATGATGATCCCGTGCTCTGGTTTAACCGGGAAATCTGCCTGCGCACTTTAGTAGTGCTTACCCAGTTAAGTTTCTTCTCGGATATCCTGACCAAAACCGGTTATATTGACAGGGCCATGATTTTATTAGGCAGGGTGGTAGACAGCTTTAATAAAAAAGTAATGGAAGATCCTGAAATCGTTAAGGCAATTGCAGAGAACAGGCTCGCTGAAGAAATGGAAAAACACTTTCCGGCAAAAGTCCTCAACCCCAGAAGGAATTCAAATTTTATTGAATTAGTGGATGAAAAAGACCTTAATGCCGTTCCTGATGAATTTGAACCTATTCCTGAAAAGTTTTAATTTTACCGGGGATTAAATAAAATTGGCCAAAGAAGCTAAAGAAATTTTAGATATCATTTATTCCTGCCCAAAAGCAGGAACTAATGTCCATTTAAAAGTAGACTGCGAATCTACCAAAGGCTTTTTTGGCAAAAAATTTATCAGCCAGACCATCACTAAATGTGATTTGCAGTCACAGGGCGGTTGTACCGTAAAACTCGAACCGGCAATAAATTCCAAATGCCCGGCAGTTATCAAGGCTCAAAAATGTTCTTTAAAATGACTTCCATCCCAGGTCTTTGCTTTAATTAAAATAAGGTAAAGCTACAGTAAAGATTAATTAAACAATAGCAAGTTGCACCCCCTCCTAACTATAATTTGGTAAGAAATTACCCACATTAGTGTATTAATTTTTTAAATACAATAAAAAGTTACAGGAGGAAGGTTTTTGAATAAATTGCACAAACTACTTGGTTTTGGCCTTATCAGCCTGTTAACACTTGCTGCCTGCGGTACAAATACCGGTACTTTCAGTAATTCTCCTATTGAAACTGCTCAAATAAATGCTTTTGATCGCGGACCTATCAATAGTACAGCAGTAATCGAAATGTTTTTACAAAACGCCTCTAAACTTGGTGTCCGTTTAAATGATAATGAATTAAAAGAAATAGATATACAAAGGCATGTACAGCCAAGCGGCTTCTGGGCGGCACGACCGGCTATGAATCTTACAGCGGAGCAGAATCTCAATATCCATTTTATCAAGCATAAAAATGAATTTAAGGGAATAAACAGTGCGGCCCAGTACCTGCAGAGAGCATTGGAATTTCAAAGAAGGCAGACCCCTTCTATTACATATTTTTTCGATATAACTTCATTTGATAAAGGCTACCAGTCAAATGTAGTAAAATTTGATGCCAGGACACATGAATTTGGCGCTTTAAAAAGTAATGGCGATATAACCACTTATTACACCAATGATATGCCTTCACCAAAAAGGTTTATTGTTGTACCTGAAGATTTTAGTATTTAACTCTCCCCTCTCCCCCCGGCCCCCTCTCAGCGAGAGGGGGAGAATTTCTTGTTCCCTCTCTCTCTGAGAGAGGGTTAGGGTGAGAGTTTAAATCACTTCGATAGCTGACAGAGGTGCAATAGCCCCGCTTGACTGCGTTGTCCCGATATTTCTTAACAGTGTATCAGTTTTCCCGGAAATAATGGAAAGGTTTCTGCCTGCGCTGTTGGTAACGTATATTGTGCTTCCGGTACTGTTTATACTTATGTCGGAAGGCCCTGCACTATCAGAAACAGTATTTTGGGACAGGAATATATGTTTTAACAGCTTATTGCTGTTTAAATCAACAACCCCGATAGTAGAAGAACCTTCATTTGCCACATATAATTTTTTTGTCTGGGCGCTTATCGCTATTTTCCCCGGTAAAATTGCATTTTTGATATCCTGGCTGGCCAGGCTGATTGTCGCTGACACTTTATTTTCTTTGGTATCAAAGACAGTTATCCTGGCATTTAAGCTATCTGATATATATAATTTGTTATCAAAAAATACAAGGTCTTCAAGGGAGCTTTTTTCATCATTACTGCCCAATTTAAAGGAATTTTCCCGGACAAATTCCTCATTGGTTTTTCTAAAAGTAAAAAGGGTGCCATTATTTTTATCAATTGTATAGATAACATTGTCATCAGGGCTTATTGCTAATTTATAAGGGGCGGCTGCGATACCCTGGGAATTGTCATTCAGGGTGAGTATCCTTTTTATTACCGGCCTTGCCCTGTTTAATATCTGAAGGACATTGATCCGCCCTGTTCCCTGGTAGGCTACATAAGCTTCCGTTCCTTTGTTGTTGAAAAGTACATCGGTAGGAAAAAGGCCTGAACCTATTGTTCCCAGTGAACGTATTTTCTGGTTGTCTTCCCTGAAAAATGAAGATATTGTCCCGTCAGACTGGTTTATAACAAGGATATGGGCCCTGTCAGGACTGACAGATAATTCCATCGGGTTCCTGCCGGTTGATACCGTAAGCTTTACCCGGTTGTCGGACAGATCCAGTAGTTCCATCCGGTCAAAGGTTGGTGATAAAAGTAAAGCGAAAAGGCTGTTTCCGGCTATATTAACCGGAAGCCTGTTTCTGGATGAGGTGCTTACACCCGGTTGGTAAGGCGCATTCGGGTTAGCCGCAGAACAGGAGGTTAAAATAAATTGGGCCGCCAGGCCGATTAGTGAAGTAAGTATCAGCTGTTTTTTCATAATATTTATTACCTTAAACCCATTTAAATTCGCTATTATAACTAGATTATAGTTTATAAATGTAAAAAAAATGTATACAAATGGTTTTCTCCCGGTTAAATCTTGCTATTAATTTTCCAGTTTAATCCCAATCTGTCCCTGGGAGCTGTTTTAGTGGACCGTATTCCCCGTCATTGGAGGCATCAGTCAGGGCCTCTGCAGCATTACAGTAATCATCATTTATCTGTCCCCACCTGCCCCCATACCGGCTCCATGAATAGGATTCCAGGGGCGATAAATAGTTTTCTGAATAAAGGGTTTTTCCTTTACCATCGGCAAAATCATCAAGCTTTAAAACAAACAAATCGGCTATATTATATTCTCCCGCCTGGTGAAAAGTGGCATGGGTTCCCCTTGCCGGAAAAACTTTAACATGGGTGCCCAGAAACCGGACTGAGCTGTCAGAAGGACTTTTTAACTTACGTTCCTCGTGCTGGCCCTTATTATGCTGGGCAAAATATATTTCGGCAATGGAATTTATATAATCCTTTTCAGTTTTTGCACTATTAAACTTTTCATTATTAATTTTTACGGATATATGTTCCCAGTCAGCCTGGTGATAACCGCATTTATGGATAAATTCATTACCCCCTACGCCGCTTACATCGTTAAATGAATAAAAAAACCAGTATTGCAGGTAATTATAATTATTTTTTATTATTTTCCTGGTATAAATAATATTTTCCGGTGGTGATATTTTGTTACCGCTCTGCAGTGCCAGGTCCAGTTTTTCATTGCCCAGGTTAATATATCCTGATGAATATTTTTCCAGATCCGCTTCCTTGATTTTCCTTTTTATTATTTTTCGCATTTTCGTTCCCTTGTAAGCTACAAGGGATACACCGGTTTTAAAATATGTTTCTACGGATGTCAGCGGTGCTTTTTCTTTTGAGTCGAAATATAAAACAGGGGCATAAATTTTTTCAATTTCCAAAGGGTTTTCTTTACTATCCTGTCCTGCTGCAAATGGAGATATGCCGGCAGTTATAAAAAAAGTAGAAAAAGTTAAAGCTCCTGCCCGCAGTATAAAACTTTTTTTCATTTATATTTTTAAGGAAATTTAATTATTTATCATATGGTTTATTTATTATATTTCCACACTGCCCAAACTTGTGTGTTTTAATATTAAAAATCCCCTGTGAGCCTTTTCACCGATTGTTTAGCATTATTGCGATTTTTTAAATAATAATTTATTTTGTGTTAAATGTAGTTAGTAATGCTAAAACTTTTCTATACACCTTTTAAGAAAATATCAAAAAAAAGAGAGATTAGATAATGGTAAAAACTGTAACTGGTAATCTTCCCCCTTTACCCTCAAATATTAATTCTGAAAACAACAAAAGCCAGGATGAATTAAAAACCCAGTTAAAGGATTCGGGACCGCCTGTTAATCAAAAAATCAAGGTTGTAGAATTTAAGGATAAAGTAGAGCCCAAGATTGAACTTCCTGGTTTGGAGGATGAAAGTATCGAAAAACTTATCCATGAAAATGAGGACCTGGTCAATCCGATTAAAATTAAGGCTGATGTTTTTAAGGATAAGGTAAATCAAACTACTGATAATACTTTAGCAACCGAAGATAATTATAACTTTAAGAATAAATCTAATGCTAACAGTTCAAATTCAAAATTAAATATTAATTCTTTTAATTTTTCAGTAAATAAATCCGGTAAACAAACTGATAATAACCAGGAAAATTATGAAACAAAAGATTATTCCCCGGCAGCATATGTCAGCCTTCAGTTTGATAACGCAACCGCTCAGATCAAGGACCTGATAAGTAAAAACAGCCTTAAAAATGAACAATACAGTTCCAATGCCTTTAATAATGAAACCATGTATTTTCTTTCAGATGCGGTAAAAATCCTTGAGCAATACAAAGCAATTGCTCCAACCAACCTTGATAAAATGACTGATATTATCAACATGATCGTGAGCGGGCAGGGAGATAAGTTAAGTGATGCTGATTTAAAGGAATTAAAGGAATTTTGCCTGGAAGCTGCTGAAAGTGCTGAAAAAATGGATCTAAGTAAATCTGATTTTCAGTCAATTGCTACCTTAATAGACGGGGTAATGGTTGCCAGGGAGAATGTTAAGGGCAAAAAAGAAGCTTTTATTAACCAGGCAGAAATCACCGGCAAAAAATTATTAAACCTGATTACTGTTGTTTCTGATCCTAAATTAAAAATAGATAGTAATTTTGTCGAAATGCTGACCATCGTAAAAGCAAAATATGCTGCCATACTTGATTCCAGGGACCCTGTTGCTATTGCAATTTATTCTGCCTACCTGGATAAAATCATGCAGGCCCTGGAGGATATAAAAAGCGGTAAACAGAAGGACCCGAGTATATTTAGAAAAATCCAGACTGAATACGAAAATTTTGCCAAAGGCCTGTTCCATAAACTTGGGAACGGACAGGTGCCGGTTGAAGAACTGAAGAATTTTATGGGTGAAGCCGCCGGCCCTGTAATTTCCATGCTGGAAATAGAGCTAAAGGAAAGTAAAGCCAAAGGCCATAAAAGTGCCAGGTCCCTGAGTAATCTGCCACCCGGCACCGATGAACATACTACTGTTCATACCGGTCCTACCACAACTGAAGATACCACTATAAATGAAAAAAGGAAAAAACTTTTAACTTTTCCCCAGGATGAATCTTCAAAAATAAGCAAAATCAGCCTGATAAGTGTCAGGAAGTCCATGGAAAATGATGCGGTATCATTTGTTGTATCTGATGTAAGAAGCTCGGTAGAACAATTAAATAAAAAGTCCAAAGAATTAGCCTCGGCCGAATTAAATTTAAGAAAAACCCAGGGTGAGCTGGTAAAGTTTCTTTCATCCGAAAATTTTTATGAAACCTGGAAAAAGTTTATGGATGGCTCCGGGCTGGAAGAAAATAATCTGCCGGAAATAATCGAAGCCCTTATTCTTAAGGCTGAAAGAATGATTGAGGAAATGGATTTAAGCGTTGATCCTGCGGCGGCAGATATGAGCGAATTATTGAAAAAATTCAGGGAAATTATTGTTGAACTTGACCTTGAGCTGCGTAGAATTAACAAAAAAGAAGATGACCAGGAATTATTAGACGAAAAATTTTCCAAAGCCCTGCGCGATAACCGGGAAAGGCAGGAAATGCTTGACAAGGCAAGGAATGAAGCTGTTAAAGATATTGAAAAACTGCAGGACAAAAATTTAAAGCCTGCTGCCCTTAAAATGGATTTGCACCCGGCAAATTAAGTTAAAAAAACCGTAACTGTCCATAAACTTAGTTTTGATTATTATTTTCCACTCAGATCAAGATCAATTATAATATATAAATGCAGGGAGATATTTGTACCTTTTTATATACTAAACAAGATGAAAAAAATACAAAAAATTATAATTCTCGGTCTTGGTGGGCAGGGCATTCTTTTTGCCGGAAAACTGATCGCCCATGCTGCTTTCCTGGAAGGCTACCATTCCACTTTTATCCCTACCTATGGCCCTGAAGTGCAGAACGGACCGGTAAAAGCGGAAATTATTCTAAGCAAGGATGAGGAAATTTATAATCCTTTTGTGGAAAAAGCTGATTATATATTACTGATGCATAAATTCAGGCTGCAGGAAAGTAAAGATTTAATTGATAAAAAGGGAATAATTTTTTGTAAGGATTTTGTAACTGAGGATACCCCCGGGTATAAAGCCTTAACAGTGAATACCGAAACTATTTCAGCAAACCTGAACAGCAGCAGGATAAATAATACTGTTCTGGCTGGAGCTTTTTCAGGCTATACCGGCCTGCTTGGCGAAAAGTCAGTCGGAGAGGCCCTGAAATACCTTCTTAGCCATAAGCAATATAATATTGTTTCATTGAATTTTAAAGCATATAAACAGGGCAAAGAACTCCTGAAATTACCAAAGCAGGCCCATGTGTAATCCAAGGTTCCATCCGGATTCCTATACAGCTGTCAAATTATGGCTGCAAATCCTCAAAGAGTATGATGATAATTATTTCAGAGAAAACATTGCCAATTTTAAAACACGTTATATACAGCAGCAGGCCCTTTCAGGTAAACCAAGCAACCCGGGCAGCCCTGAAAAGGTTATGTCTCATATGCCCATCGATGAAAATGAGTTTATAAGGCCATCCGAGCCAGGGGAAAATAAATCTGAAACCCGTAAATATGACAGGTTAGAGGCAGATATGCATGCAATGGGCCTGCAGATTATTGTTGAAACTGAAGAAACCAGGACAAACCTGGATGAGGAATTTGAATATCTCACCGATACTTTAAATGATTTCGTTGATATGGACGATAACCGCATTGATTTTATTAAATAATTTGATTTTACATTATTTGCTATTACAGGGCTAATCCAGTTACAATTTAAATATATATGGTAACCGGATTAAAGGACATGAGTTTTGAATTGATAAATACCCCGTCGGATATTGTTTTTACTTTAAACAGGAATGCGGCAAGGGTTTCCAATAAAATAAAAAAGGTTATTCATAAATACCTTCCTGAAGCAGAAGTATACCTTTCCAATGACCAGGAAGAGGCTGAAAACCATATAAAATCTATATTGAAAAATTCTCCGAAACATATATTTACCGGCGGTGGTGACGGTACTACCTATAATTTTCTTAACCTGATCAGAAAGCATGGCATAAAAAGGCTTGACGAATATCCCAGTTTGGGCCTGCTTGGCCTGGGAACCGGCAATGGCCTTGCTTCTGAAGTAAATTCCCATAACCTTGAATATGTATTAAATAAAATAAAAGCAGGTGATATTTTTAATACCAGGGAATTTAACCTGATTGAAACTGAGGGTAAACTTGTCCATTTCTCTACACTGGGGCTTGATGCCCAGGTGCTCAATGATTTTATCGCCCTCAAGGAAGAAAAGCCTTTATTCCGGAAGAAAAGGATGGGTTTACCGGCATACCTTTATGCTTACCTGACAAAAACCGCGCATTGTGATGCTTTAAAAGACAAACCCTGGGAAGTAAGGATAATTAATGAAGGCGATGCGGTTTATAAAATTAATCATAGCAGCGGCCCGGTTTTATTACCCCTTAAAAAAGGCGATACTATTTACGAAGGCCCTGCCAACCTTGCCGGGGTAGGGACAGCTTCCAATTATGGGTTTAAATTTAAAGTATTCCCCTTTGCCCCTGCCAAAAAAGATTTTATGAATTTAAGGATAGTAAATATTTCAAACCGTGAATTTCTGAAGAACTGGTATTCCCTCTGGAATGGCAAATATGAAAATGAAAGCATTATAAAGGATTTCCTGGTCCAGAAAGTCAGGCTGCAGTTTTCCAAGTCTGCCCCTTTTCAAACCGGCGGCGATGCAAAGGGTTACAGGGATGAAATTATATATGATATATCTGACCAGAAAGTAAAACTGATTGATTTCTCGGAACTTCAGTAAACTTAACCCCATTCATATTGCCTTATAGCCAAAAAAAATTTAATATTAATACCTAAACTAAATTTTTACAGGAGAATTTTTCATGAAAATGTTTAAAAAATCAATATTAATAATGTCTTTGCTGTTTGCTGCATCTGCAACTTCAGCTCTTGCCGATGATGAACAGGAACACAAAAAAGCGCACCAGGAAATGGAAAGTAAAATGCTCAGCGACTGGAAAAGTACTATGTCAGTGGTTACGACCAGTTCTGATGACTTCCTTGATATGGGTGACAAAATGATCAAAGAAGGTGTAAAAACTAAAGATCCCGGAAAAATGCAGAAAGGTGCAGAGCTTTTGAAAATGGGCGTAATGATGAGTAAACAGGTTATTGATTTTGATCATGAATACCTGGCAAAAGAAATCCCTCATGAAGTAATGCACAAAAACCATATGCGGATTAAAACCAAAGTTTCCGGACTGATTTCAGACCGCTCCAGGGATTTTATCAATATGGGCGGTGAACTGGTAAAGACCGGTAAAGCAAAAAATGATGGTGAAATGTTAATGAACGGCGGAAAATTACTGAATTTAGGGATGGAAATTCAGATGATGAATCAGCCGGAGAAGAAGTGATAAGTGTGTGGGTGAGTAGTGAGTCGATAAGGCAAGCCTTATCTAGTGAGTAGTGAGTAGGAAGAACTCTCACCCCTAACCCCTCTCTCATGGAGAGAGGGGGAAAAGAATAAAGAATATGAATGCCAAAGGCATTCTCTTTCTACTCACTACTCACTATTCACTTTTTAAAGTCTACGGTCACAAAACCTGTAAAACCGGCACCTTCTGCACTTATTAGGGTTAGTGCTGGAGGAAAATTCTTCATTTCCCAGGATCAGGTTGTGCATTCGCCTGATTATATTGATGATTGTTGTTTCGGCAGCAGCATCAAAAGGAACCTTCCAGTAAATATTATCGGTGCCCCTTTCCCTTAATGCCGCATAAATGGTCCTGCCGTCAATTTCTTCGCGGAGCATTTCCTTTATGGCAAGGCAGTAGCCATATACCTGGTAAAGATTGGACAGGTACATTTTGGTCCCCGGTTTGTCATCTATAATGATAAATTCCTTTGGCGACATCCTGATTTCATCAATTAAACCGTGAATGCCATGTTCAAAGCTTACAACTGCCAGTTCCCGGGAATAAATTTCAGTCTGGTATGAAAGTTCTACCATTTCTTCAAAAGTAGCAGGTTCCGCTTTTTCGTTAAATTCTGCTTCCAGCCGGTGATGCTCAATAGAGCCGGTAATCATTTCCATGGTAGGGCCAGCTTTAATCTTTTTAAAATGTTCAAGGAAAACCTGGTATTCGCAGTATTCCTGTTTTTGCAGCCAGCTAACCGGGAAGGTGTTTTTATCGCCAATTACCGTAATTCCTGAAATTTCCGGATGTTTGACCGGTACTATTTTTTCATCGTTAATGATGTTTATAATGTCCTGTTTGCTTATCCTGGACTTCTTTTTAGTTTTCTTTAACATTAGTATTTAGTAAATGAATACCCCTTTAATTAAGTGTTAATTTTCTATACAATTTCAGCAAAAATATTTTATTTTCTTCCGGATTATTATACTATCAATAGTTAAATTATAATTAGTTTTCTTGGAATTAGTGCAGGCCAGCCAAAAATATTCTTTTTTGAATTAATATTAATTCATAATCCAAAACTGAGGTAAAAATGAGTATTAATATTAGTATTTATGTTGAAATTTTGAAAGACAATAACTGGGAACTTTTAGAAGAAAAAAACAGCAATTTTGATTCTGAACTTCTCAGTAATTTCCATGAATACTATGATCCTGAATTTTACAATGATTTGGAATTTTTAAATGAACAGAAAGAATATATCCCTTTTAACTTTTATAAAACTTTTGATTCTCAACTCTATAATAATGTAGAAAACCTTTACAGGAGAATGGAGGAACTTCAGCATATTTCCGAGCCCAAAGGCGTTCCGGATAATATTTCACAACAGTTAAAACCATTAATAAAAAACAATACCTATGGGCATAACTGGCTGACCCTGAATGAACTGCTGAATTTTAACTGGCAGAAAAAACTGAGAAGAACAGCAAAAGTAAAACAGGACCTGGCTCCTCTTTTTGCTGCCGGAAAAGAGTTTCCGCTTGAAGACTGGCCTGAGGGTGAAAAATATTATCCAATCGCTAAAAATTTTGATGGTGCCACTGTCAGCTGGCTGGAGTCATATGAAGAATCGCCTTCAAAAAAGTACCTGGAAGAAACCCTGGAAAATTTAAAAAATGTTGGCAATCCAAACCATATAAGGATTTTATTCTGGTTTAGCGAATAATCATGTTAGGGCATTCCCTTCGGGCTCACTGTTCTGCCCCAACGGTTCTGCCCTAACAGATGGCTCCAAAAATTAAAAAATTTCTTTAAAGAAATCCTTCATATCTTCCCATGATCTTTTATCTGCTTTGGCATTATAGGCAATCCCTTTGGAATTGTCCTTACCATTACCGGGATTTGTAAAACCGTGTACCGAATTAGCATAAGCAACAAATTCCCAGTCAACTTTGGCTTTACGCATTTCATCCTGGAAGGCCATTACGTCCTTTTCCGGTACAAATGAGTCATCCCCGCCATGCAGAGCCAGTACAGAGCCTTTAATGTTTTTTGCATCTTCCGGGGTTGGTGAATCAAGACCGCCATGGAAGCTGACTACCCCTTTAACGGGAGCCCCGCTGCGGGCAAGTTCCAGGACAGTTGTCCCGCCAAAACAATAACCGATGGCAGCGAGTTTAGTAGTATCAGCAAGTTTATTACTTTTTAAAACATTAAAACCTGAATTTACACGGGTCCGTAAAAGTTTGCGATCACCTTTATATTTACCGGCCAGTTTGCCTGCTTCATCAGCGTTTTTAGGTCTAATACCCTTGCCGTAAATGTCGGGTGCAAATGCAATATAACCAAGGTTTGCCAGCATATTGGCGCGCATTTTTGCATATCCGTTCAGGCCCATCCATTCATGAACAACAAGTACACCGGGCCTTTTACCCCTAAAGGAGTCATTATATGAAAGGTAGCCTTCCATTTTCTGTCCGCCTGATAAATATTCCACTGTTTTTGTAATTAATTTTGCTTCGGCATTCTGTGAAAATAAAACCGTTGAAAATAGAAAAAGTCCGGGTAAAATATATTTTTTCATATAAATCTCCTTTGTCTGATATATAAAATGCTTTAATGTATTTTGCCAAAAAAAATATTGCAAGTAAATCCTGAAGGTGAAAATAAAGATTAAATTAATGAGCCTTTTCCAAGGACAGTGTGATCAGCAATTACCGAGTTTTTTGTAATCCGGCAGTTATCTTCAATTACACAGTTGCTTCCGATAATACATTCTTTCAGTGTACAGTTTTCGCCAATTTTTGAGCCGGTCAGGATAATACTTTTGTAAACCTGTGTTTTATCGTCAATAAAGGAATTATTACCGATAACACAAAATTCTTCTATAAAACAGCCTTTCCTGATTTTGGTTTTTTCACCGATAAACATTGGCCCCTGCAGTTTTACTGAATCATCTATATCAACATTGTTTCCCAGCCAGATTCCCTTTTCGCTTTTGGTCCCGGGAATATTAATTTTTATCCTTTCCAGAAGGGCATCATGGTGAGCCTGGAAATACTTTTCGGGTGTACCGATATCCAGCCAGTAATCATCAGAAATATAGGCCATAAAGTTTTTTTCAAGGTTCAGGATTAAAGGGAATAAACCTCTTTCAAAGGAATATGGCTCATTCTGGGGAACAAATTTAAATAATTCAGGGTTAATCAGGTATACACCGGCATTAATAGTATTAGTGGTGGCTTCATCATAACTTGGTTTTTCCAAAAACCTGGTTACCCTGTTATTTTCATCAGTAAATACCAGTCCGAAGGCTGTCGGATCTTTTACCCTGGTTAATGCTATTGTTGCATCAGCCTTATTTTTTTTATGCTGTTCAATTACGGATGTAAGGTTGATATCGGTCAGGACATCGCCATTGAGGACCATTACAGGCTCATCATCAAAATAGCTTTCGGCAAGTTTAACTGCACCGGCAGTACCCATCGGGCTGTGTTCAAAGGAATAATACAGCTTTATGCCAGGGTCTTTCTGCTCCTCCAGGATATCCTTTAGCTGGGAATGCAGGTAATGTGTATTGATAATTATTTCAGTTATCCCATGCGCCTTTAAAAGCTCAATCTGGTAAATCAGGAAAGGCCTGTTAAATAATGGTATTACCGGTTTCGGTATATTATATGTCAGGGGTCTTAACCTGGTACCGGACCCTCCGGCAATGATTACAGCGCGCATAAGGGTGAAGGGTGAAGGGTGAAAAGTGAAGGGGAAGAAATTATTACCAGTTCTTTACTGGTTTTACCGGGAATTTTATTAATCATATTTTAACTAACTAACCTTTGTTTTTACCTTTTAAATGTTTAATTCACGTCTTTATTGTCTAATGTCCATTGTCAATTGTCAAATGATAAATATATAATCAGGATAATACAATTAACTAATGGCAGCCTTTTTTTAAATCAATAATGCCCAAAATTATTAATTCAATCAAAAATAAATTTAACCGGGACAGGCAAATGGCTTTTGCCTCAATGTACCATAAACTAAAAGTAAAATTTCAGTTTTTAATTGATAAAAGGGATAGAAACATTGCCATAGCATATTGTAAGAATATGGAAGAAGTAATCAGGGAAACCGATTATTATTATACAAAGATTAACCCAACCCGCCTTTCTATAAATGAAAGGACCGAAAAAGGCCTGCTGGAAAATATTTCGCTGACTTATGGAGAAACTCCCTGGGAAACCTGCATTAATATTATCAAAGAATTAGAAATTGATAAAAATGATAATTTTTATGACCTGGGCTGCGGCTCGGGAAGGATGGTATTTCTTGTCAACAGGCAATTTGGCATTAAAAGCACCGGTATTGATTTAATTGAAGATTTTATAAAAATTTCCAGCCATGTCAGTAAAACCCTTGAATTGAAAAAAATTAACTTTTTAAATGCCGATTTCCTAAAAGAGGATTTATCGGAAGGATCAATTTTTTATATAGCTTCTACCTGTTTCGATACTGCTTTAATGGAACAGATTGCAGAAAAATTAAAAGAAATAAAGCAGGGTTCTAGGGTGGTAATTATTACCAATGAAATTAACTGTCCCCATCTGCGTTTGTACAGGTCAAAAAGGTTAAATTTCAGCTGGTCCAGGGATACAGCTTATTTTTATGAAAAGGTTTGAATCTCAGCCTGCTTTTACTTTGCCAATTCTGAATTTATTGAAAAAAATTAAACCAATAAAAACCAGAAGCGCTAAGATACTGATGACTGCCCCAATTGTAAATGAAAGGGGGCGGTAAATAAATTTTATTTTATGTTTTCCACTACTAATTCTTACTGCCTGCTGGTAATAATTTACTTTTAAAACAGGAGATTCAATACCATTATCATAAGCCTTCCAGCCTTTATCATAATTTTTGGCAAGAACAAGGTAACCTGTTTGCGGTACCTCTGCATAAATATCGATAGAATTTCCACTTTCATTTTCTAAAGTGATTTTTTCTTTTATATTAGGGTCACTGGTATCTTTATCCCTGTCCAGGGCAAGCTTGTAATCAGCATTGTTTTCAATTAAAACTATTTTACTGATATCCATGTCAGGCTGCTCCATTCCTGCCATTACTTTTAAAATTGTATCCTGATCGGCGACCATTTTTTCGGTCTTGAAATTATATACAGGCAGGGAATCAACCTGCCATAACTCGATACTTGTTTCGGGGTACTGGTTAACTAATGTAAAATAAGCTTCCGGGCTGAAACCTGTTTTATCTTCAGGAGGATAATAAATATAAAATTTTACGGCCATTAATTTCAGTAATTCAGCTTTTTTCCAGGGTGGAACAGTTAAACCCGGTGAGTTCACAAGGGAAATTATTTTATAAATGCCGGTTGGCGGGGTTGGCAGGTAACCAGAAGCATTTTTTAAGCCATAGGTCATAGATAGGTTAAAGGTCATTGACAGAATATTTTGCTGAAAATCATATAAAGCCGGTGAAATAGCTTCTTCTTTATAAAATACTTTTCCTTCCATTGAATTTAAAAAATAAAAAAGGTTTTTATCAAAATTTTTTTTAATAATATCAGCAGCTATTTCAGATCTCTGGTAAAGCTGTTCTGTGGGAACTACCCAGAGATCGGCAACAATATAATTGGTAAGCTCAAAAGTTATTAACAGAATTACCAGGCATGGGTAATATTTAAAATCGGTTGATTTTTTTTCAATTAAATAAACTGATGCTGCAAAAATCAGCAATATTAGTAGGGGCAGCTTCATAGTTTCAAAAATAAAGCTGATATTGGGAATATAAGCACCAGAGCTGCTTAATAACTGGTTTATATAACCTGTTATACTTTCTGAAAAAGCATAGGCTATTAGGAGTATAACAATGTAAATACCAATTACTGATAAAACAATAGTATTAAATTTTTTCCGGTTTTCAGGGATGTTTATTACTTCTGCACCAAGGCTTACCAATAGTGATAAAAAAAACAGGGAAATAATAAAAAACTTTGCCGGGTACCGGAAAATGGAAAAGCCGGGCAGCAGGTAATAAAACAGGGAATAAAGGGGTGTATACCTGCCAAAACTTATAAAAGTAAAAATTAAAATTAAAATGCCGAGGAATATTGCACGGGGCACTTTTTTGTATATCGCAAACCCTGCCAGGAAAAGGCTGAGAATCCCCACCGAAAGGTTATAGACAAAAAAACCGGGATTTTTGATATCCATAATCAGGTTAAAAATCCCTTTATAATAAAACAGGCTGCCAAAAAAATTATTAAATACTAATTGTATTAACTGCCAGGGATTCATAGACCAGTTTGTTGAAAAATCAAAGCTAAACCCGCCGCTCCTGAGGGTAGTTTTTACATATTCCAGGGATGGAATAACCTGTATGGCCAAAAGGCCTAATGCTAAAATAAAACCAGCCCCAAGGTATAAGGATATCTGTACTCTATCTTTGCGTTTTTTTTCCTTTTTAAACAGGTAAATAACCCAGGGGACTAAAAATAAAATTGTAAAATAAAAATAATCGAGCCTGCCGGTTGCCAGTAATAAACTTAGGAATACAACAAGCAAAAGGAAATTTTTTATACTGCTTTTTTCTATAAATTTTTCAGTATATAAAAAAATATAAGGCATCCAGGCCACTGCCCAGGCAATGTACTGGAATGTATGCAGCTCAATCATATAACCATTCAGGGCAAATACCACTGCTCCCGTTAAGGCGCTTGACCTTTTCAGGTTCCAGTTTAAGCCAATCAAATAAACCCCAAAACCAGCCAGGAAAAAGTGAAGAATCAAGGAAACACTTAAAGCTACAGGAAAAGGGAACAACAGGTATACCAGTGCTCCGGGGTAAAAAACCGGGGGCTGTAAACTTGCTGCCTGGGGAATCCCTGAAAAAATTAAATTGTTCCACCAGGGAAAATTACCATTTTTAATGGTATTTACAACAAAATCAATTAATGGGTAATCCTGCATAAAAATATCCCTGTAAAAAAGGGTCTTTCCCCCAGACAATGTAGGGTATAAGACCAGTACCAGGATTATTAAGATTAAAAAAGGGGGGCTGTATTTTTGCAGGATTTGCTTCATCTACCTGAACTTGGAAACCAGTAAATTTTTTAAGCCATAAGCAGCAATATTAGGGTTTTCTATTAACCTGCGGCGGCAATAGGCAAGGGCATTTTCCCAGGTCTGGGCAAAAGGTAAATAAAGCCTGAAATTTATTTTTGGATCGGCAATACCTGATTCCCTGCCATTTAACAGGCTTTTTAAATATTCTCCCGATTTCAGGTCATTTTGCAGCTTTAGCCTTGGTACGCCTAGCAGCATCTGAATTTCATATTTATCCCCGCTGATATTTTCCGGGATAACAACTTCGTTTAAAAACTTATTGATACAATCCTCATCATGGGTGGCAAACTCTACAAAGGCACCCTTTTCAAAAAGCAGGGCGGCAAATTCGACCATTAAATCCTTCATAATATTTTTATCGGTATAGGCAATATCGGCTGGTTCATTATAAATACCGATAACCAGGCGGACCCGGCTTTTTTCATTAAATAACCTGATATCTTCCTTACTGCGGAAAAGCCTTGTCTGTAATACAGTACCTACATTATCCAGCCCGGCATCAATTAAACGGAAATAGGTTTTCAGCGTAAAGTCCGTCCAGTGGCTGTCCTCCATTTCTACCGTTACCCTGACATTTTGTTCACGGGCATAATTACAGATTTTATGGATATTCTGGTAACAGCCTTCCCAGTCCATACTTTCCTTTAAGGAGCCATTTTCATTTTTTTCTACTATTACAAAACAGGAGGGTTTTAAAGAAATAGAAGGTTGTTCATAATTATTGGGAAAAACTTTCAGCTGGGAGATTTTCCTGGCTAAATCAAGGTAAATATTCACAAAGCGGTTAATATCATTCTGGGATTTTACATCTTCCCCAAGGGCATCAAGAGTTGCCAGAAAATTGTCCTTATAAATTTCTACGGAATAATTAATTACCTGTTCTTCTGAATCGCCGCCGATATAGGGCTTGGCAAATATCTTTATAAAAGGGTCTGGAAGTATTTTTATTAAGCTGGGGTGCATATGTTTTAAAAGAAAAAATAATTAACCTACACGGATAATTTTATCATTTTCCAGGTCATATATATTGTATTCCTCAATTGTTTTGCCGTAAACATGGATACTAACCGATAACTGGTCGGTTGGATTGACGATCTGGTGAATTTCTTCATCTGGTGGAATTAAGTAACAGACAGCACCGGGTTCAACAACCATTGTCTGGGTCTGGTCCAGATGATAAGAACCATGCTGGTCTAACTGTTTCAAAACATATTCGGTAACTTTGAGCTGGTTGCGGTAAATGCCCATTATTCCCCAGGTATCATGATCATGGATGGGTGTCTGGGCCCATCCTTCCCAGACAAATACCTGGACAATAAAGTTATTCAGATCGCTTTTGTAAATAGTACAGTCTTCACTGCCTTCCAATAATCCATTAATAAAAACATCATCCAGCAAATAATTGTTGGCAAGCAGTTTCCGCATTGAATGGGAACTGGCATCTATAATGCTTTTATAGGAATCAGCAGAGCTGACTATCCCTTCTAATTCCTGTACAAAATTATTGAAATTAAACATTGAAAATTATTACTTTTGTTTTATTATTTATCTTTTTCTTCGTCTTTAGCGTTTACATTGACTTCCTGGAAAAGGAAACCGCTTTCTTCATCTATGGATAACTGCTTAATATCAGCCTTTATATGAGAAGAATCAATTAAGTCCTGCCAGTATAGTTCCATATCGGCATCAAGCTTTTTCTGTAAATTTACTAATCTTCTAAACTGTGATTGGATTTCATCTTTTTTATTTAAAATATCTTTATACTGCTGCAGTTCTTCTTCTGAAAGTTTTCTGATTGCTAATTTTTCTTTTTTTTCAGGAACAACCCCGCCAAAAAACATCTGCATCAGGGGTGAACCTGAATTCATGTCAAAACCTTTAATATCAAAATTCATATCGCCGCCGCCGGATTTCATCAGTTGTTCAAGCATTGATTTAAAATATTTTGAAAATTCGTCCATTTTATATTTTCTCCTTAATAAAAGACTTTTGTCAGTTATTAAATAACCTATCTAAATTATATCATTTATCCAGTATTTGCAGTATATTAAATTAGTATTTCTCAAAAATTAACTTAAAGTTAATTGAAATATATAATAAAATTCTTCATAATTGAGTTCACTGAATTAGAGCTTTACCAATCCTAAACATAGAACAATTTATATATAAGGAGTTATGCAATTATGTTAAAAAAATCAATCCCTTTAATCTCAACAGTTATTTTAGGTTTATTTTCATTTTCACAGGCTGCTTCTGCCGCCCCTTCAACAAAAGGCCGTATTGGGCTGGGAGGCCAGCTTGGATTAGGTGGTATGCCGGCAGCCATATCCTTGAGAATCGGTTTGTCTGATTCTTTTAAGCTTAATGCCATGACAGGATTCAGGTTTGCCCCCAATAATATTTCGGTTTCCGTTGGCGGCCAGGCAGAATTTGCCATCACTACAGCCAAAAAAGATTTACTCCCTTATTTTGGCGCCGGTGTTTATTTTGGTATCTCTCCTACAGGTGTTTCAATTGATTTGGCACCACTTCTGGGATTTGAATATTTCCTGACACCGGAATTTACTTTCGATGCATCCCTGGGATTGCCAATTTCTATGTCATTGCCAAAGGGAGCAGCCTTTAGTTTTGGCGGCATCAGTACCTATGTAAATCCTGTTTTCGGTTTCCATTATTATTTCTAAAAAATCCAGGTGGGATAATGCTTTTAATTGGGGCGGATTTGTAATTCCGGTTAATTTTGCTACAATTAATAGGTTAAATAATATTGTCGGGGCGTTTTATTAAACGCCTTTATCCTGGTTTAAAAGTATGAGCAGTACAAAAAAAGTTATGATTGAAACCTTCGGATGCCAGATGAATAAATCTGATTCCGAAAAAATATTCGGCCTTTTATCAACTATCGGTTATACATCTACAGAACTTCCTGAAGATGCCGACCTGATTATTGTAAATACCTGCAGTATCCGTGAAAATGCTGTCAGAAGGTTAGTCGGCCACCTGGGGAATTATAAGAATATAAAGCAGTACAATCCCAACCTGATTATTGGCGTAGGCGGCTGTGTCCCCCAGCATGAAAAGGATAATATCAGAAAAAAGGCACCCTTTGTAGATATTGTTTTTGGCTCCCAGAATTTTAACAAAATCCATGAAATGGTTGAAAGGTTTGAAAGAAACCGTGAACCTATAGTTTCAATCATTAAACAGGCTGATGTCTATGAGGAAGAAATGCCTGTTTACCGGGATAACAAATTTAATGCCTGGGTCACAATTATGAACGGCTGCTCCCGTTACTGTACATTCTGTATTGTCCCTTATGTCAGGGGAATAGAGGTAAGCAGGACAGAAGAATCAATCCTGCGGGAAGTAGAAGTAGCAGTAGAAGAAGGCTTTAAAGAAATAACCCTTCTGGGCCAGATAATAGACCTTTATGGAAGGGATTTAAAACCAAGGTCAAGCCTTGACCAGCTCCTCTATAAAGTTAGCGCTGTTAAAGGCCTTGAAAGAATACGTTTCCTGACTTCCCATCCAAAATATATGAGTAAGGGAATCATTGATGCAGTGGCAGAATTACCAAACCTTTGCGAATATTTCCATTTACCCCTGCAGCATGGCAGTGATGAAATCCTCACCCGGATGAACCGGAGGAATACAATGGCTGAATATGACGAATTAATCAGTTATGTCAGGCATAAAGTTCCTGATGCAATTGTAACAACCGACCTGATTGTCGGCTTCCCCGGTGAAACAGAGGAGCACTTTTTAGAAACTATTAATGCCTGTGTAAAATACAGGTTTGATTCCGCAAACACTGCCGCATATTCTCCAAGGCCGGGTACACCGGCAGCCGAAATGGAAAACCAGGTTCCCGAAGCAGAAAAAAAAGCAAGGCTGATTGCCCTTAACCGGGTCCTGAATGATATTGCCAAAGAAAAAAACCAGGCCACTATCGGAAAAATTGAATCTGTACTGGTGGAAGGCTTTAATGAAAAAAAAGGAAATTATTATGGCAGAACCAGGGGTAATAAAAGTATCCATTTCCAGGCAGATGATTCATGTATCGGTAAAATCATTGATGTCAGGGTAACTGACGGTACATCTTCTTCTCTGAGGGGAGAAATTTTAAACCCTGCCCTCTCCCTCAAAAACTAAAAAAATATTTATGTAGGTTATAATAAAAATAGGCTTACTTAATAAAACTTAATGTATTTTTATTTTGTTTTTAAGTTGCTGTAGTTTGTAAATATGGAGTTTAAATACTTTTGTATTTAAGGAGGTTGGTTTTTTATGGATAAAAAATCCAATTTAAAGCTTAATGGAGTTGGGGAGAATTTGGATGATAAAGGTTTTGTTATCCATGGTGAAAAATCCGGCGCCCGGCTCAATGACCTGTCTACCGGGCAGGATACAAAAGTTAAAAAGGCTTTTGAAAGGCATGCAGATGACGAAAAGCCGCGTCCTGTTGATAAAAGGTTAGATAACCAGGAGCTTGATGATTTTGATACTGCGTCAAACTGGAATTCCGACTGGCAGCAGTAAATAAGTTTATTTATTTTGTAGGGGGAGGAAATAAATATGATTAACTTTTTGGATTATTTAGATGATGATAATGATTTTGATCATCATTCACAGAACCGTAAACCATTAATGGAAGATCCTGAATTAGAGAAAAATGCTGATCTGGATGAGGATCTTATTGAAGAAGATTTTGATGAGGATGAACTGGAACAGGCAAATGACGGTGGAATGGATTCTGAATATGACAGGGATATCGAATCCGAAAACAGTGATGATAATAACTTCTAATCTCTAGGTAAAAAGAGGCTGTCCAATTTTTTGGGCGGCCTTTTTTTATTAGTAATTTTTTTTTGATATTATTAACAGTGTGGAATAATCCGCAGGGAGAGAATTAATTACTCCTTCATATTGTAAATAAAACAGGGGTTTAAATAAAAAGTGGAAAACAAAAATTTTGGCGGGCTGGAAGCCGAATTTTCTGATTATCAGAAGGCAAAATTTGTGGTTTTACCGGTTCCCTACGATCAGACCAGTACATGGGGAAGAGGTGCCGAAAACGGGCCGGAGGCAATATTGGAGGCTTCCTGTAATATGGAGCTTTATGATATAGAAACCAATACTGAAGTTTACCGAAAAGGTATTTTTACGGCTGACCCGATTATCACTGATGATCCGCCTGAAATTTTATTTGAAACCGTCACTAAAGCGGCAAAAGCTTATTTAAAAGATAATAAAATACTGGTAACTATCGGCGGTAACCATTCTGTCCCCATCGGTTCCTGCAAAGCATACTGTGATAAATATGAAAATGTATCGGTTTTGCAGATTGATGCCCATTCAGATATGAGGGAAAGTTACCAGGGTAATAAGTTCAGCCATGCCAGTGCAATGGCCAGGATGAAAGAATGGGCCAAACCCGTAATGGTAGGAATCAGGAGTATGGATAGCTCTGAGCTGGAAAATGTTAAAGGGCGGGATATATTTTATGCGTCCTATATCAGGAAAAATCCCGGCTGGATAAATGAAGTTGTCGATTGCCTGACCGAAAATGTTTATTTAACCATAGACCTGGACGGCCTTGATCCATCAATTATGCCGGCCACTGGTACACCGGAACCCGGCGGCCTTTACTGGTACGAAACCCTGGATTTAATTGAAAAAGTAGCAAAAGAAAAAAATATTATCGGATTTGATGTGGTAGAGCTTTGTCCCAATGCAGCAAGTAACCCGGCAAATTTTCTGACTGCCAAACTGATTTATAAAATAATGTCATTTATTGAATTTTATGAGAAAGGGTCCCAAAAATGAAAAAAGCGGATTTATTAAAAGATACTATTAAACACATCAATATCAAGGAATTTGATGCTTCACCGATTATCAATTATTTTGATAATATGGCATTTCAGTCCCGAAACCTGGCCCGGGGAGCAAAGATATATGACATGATGCTAAAGGACAAGGACTGCGCAATTATCCTAACGCTTGCCGGGTCTTTAATCAGTGCCGGTTTGAAAAATATAGTGGTTGATATGATTGAAAATAATATGATTGACGCAATTGTTTCCACAGGGGCAAATATAGTTGACCAGGATTTTTTCGAAGCACTTGGATTCAGCCATTATGTCGGTTCACCTTTTGCTGATGATAACAGCCTCAGGGAATTAGGTATTGACAGGATCTTTGATACATATATAGATGAAGACGAGTTAAGGATTTGCGATGATACAGTCGCCCTGATTGCTGATACACTTGAGAAAAAACCATATTCATCAAGGGAATTCATAGTGGAAATGGGCAAATACCTGGTCAGGGAAAATAAAGGAAAAGGTTCAATAGTCAGGACAGCCTATGAAAAGAAACTGCCAATCTTCTGCCCTGCTTTTTCGGACTGTAGTGCCGGTTTTGGCCTGGTTTACCACCAGGTAAACAATAAAAAGGAACATGTTTCTATTGATTCCGTAAAGGATTTTCGGGAATTGACCGAAATTAAAATTGACAGTAAAGAAACCGGTTTGTTAATGCTGGGCGGCGGTGTCCCGAAAAATTTTGTCCAGGATGTTGTGGTTTCTGCAGATATCCTTGGAAAAAAGGTATCCATGCATAAATATGCAGTACAGTTAACTGTTGCCGATGAAAGGGACGGCGCCCTTTCAGGTTCTACGCTGAAAGAAGCAAGTTCATGGGGTAAAGTTGATACTTCCTATGAACAGATGGTTTTTTCAGAATTGACTGTAACTTTCCCTCTACTGGCAAGTTATGCTTACCATCAGAAAAACTGGCAATCAAGGAAAGCGAAGGAATTGAATAATTTGTTTTAAAATTATGATTTTACTCTGATACAGGCAGTGTAAAGAGCTGCCTGTATCAGAGGGGCAAAGCGTAATAAAAATGAGGATTTAAGACCCTAACGGGAATCCGAATTATAATATTACTCTAATAGAGGCAGTGTAAAGAGCTGCCTGTATCAGAGGGGCAAGGCGCAATACAAATGAGGATTTAAGACCCTAACGGGAATCCGAATTATAAAAGTTACTCTAATAAATCAGACAGTCTGGATAGTTTTACTGTCATATCGGAGCTGCTGCTGGCCAGGTATTTACCATCAAGGGTAAGAGCCATCGAAAGTACCAGGTTCTTGTGTAAATTTATTGTCTTAATCTCTGTGCCGGAAACCGCATCCCATATTTTCATGGTAGTATCCCAGCTGCCGCTGATCAGGTATTTGCTATCCGGTGTATAGATTAAGGATCTGACAAAATTTTTATGGCCTTTTAAGGTCTGCAGTTCTTTTGCACTGGCAACATCCCAGATTTTTATTGTCCTGTCATCGCTGCCGCTGGCAAGGTACCGGCTGTCTGTACTGAAACAAAGGGAGTCAACATTATTTTTGTGCCCGGTTAACAGTGCCATTTCCATTCCAGTTTGCAGGTCCCAGATTATCACATTTTTATCATTCCCCCCGCTTGCCAGGTATTTGCCGTCAGGACTGAATGCCACCGCCATTACTGACTGGGTATGGCCTTTCAGCGTTTTTAGAACTTCTCTTTTTTCAAAATCCCAGATTTTTACGGTATCATCAAAACTGCCGCTGGCAAGATATTTGCCGTCAGGGCTGAATTTTAGGGCAATAATGCCATCTTCATGGTCATCGAGGGTGGTTATTAATTTACCCTGTTCTATATCCCAGACAGAAATAAAAGTGGCTGCGGCGCCACTGACAAGGTATTTGCCGTCAGGGCTGAAATCAACAGTCATAATCATCTGCCTGCCGCCCCTGAGGGTACGGATCTCACGGCCAAGAAGCAAATCCCAGATCATAATGGTTTTATCCCAGCTGCCGGTGGCAAGGTACCTGCCGTCGCGGCTGAAAGCTACGGACTGGATATAGCCTTTGTGTCCATTTATTGTTTTTACGGGAAAATCATTCTGGATATAAATTGCTTCGCTGGTCGCGCTAACGGAACCTGAAAAGAATAAAACATTTATAAAAAAAATAAATAAAACTTTCATAATGGATGAGAGTTTTGTTCTAATAGCATTCGCTTATCCTAAAGAATAAATTTCTTTTTTGATTATAACTATTAATATTATAGTTGATTTAGAGAATTACAGTTTTATTTTCATAGATAAAAATATTATCTTCCAGGGCCAGGTTCAATGCTTTGGAAAGCACTATTTTTTCAATATCGCGGCCCGCTTTCTGCATATCTTTCCAGCTATAACTATGATCTACCGAAATTACATCCTGAAAAATTATTGGCCCTTCATCAAGATTGTTATTTACAAAATGGGCTGTTGCCCCGATAATTTTTACCCCTCTTTCATAGGCCTGTTTATAAGGGTTTGCACCGATAAAGGCAGGCAGGAAGGAATGGTGGATATTGATAATTTTTTGGTTATACTGCTGCACAAAATTTGGGGTAAGAATTCTCATATATTTGGCTAAGACAATATAATCAAGAGGGAATTCCTTTAGCTTTTCAAGCACTTTATGTTCATGTTCCTCCCTGGAAAGGTTTTCGTGGGTAATAAAACAAAAGGGCAGATTAAACTTTTTTACCAGCGGTTCCAGGGACTGGTGATTGGAAATAACTGCCAGGATATTTGCATTAAAATCCTCGGCCTCATGCCTGATCAAAATATCCCCGAGGCAGTATAATTCCTTGGTTACCATCAGGACTATATCTTTTTTTCTTTGTTTTAACAGTTTAATATTTGCATGGGATGGCAGGATTTCCCTTAATTCTTTTTCAATTATTTCAGGATCAATTTCACCGGAAAACTCTGTCCTCATAAAAAATTTGTTTTTATCCTTATCAACAAATTCATTATTTTTTTCAACATTTAACTGGTGCTCGTACAAAACCTTGGATACCCGGTAAACCAGGCCTGTTTCATCATTTGAATCTATAAGTAAGATGTATTTCATTTTTTTAATTACCAGTTATCAATTATCAATTATCAATTATCAATTATCAATTATCAATTATCAATTATCAATAGGGAGTATAACCCGTGATGTTTATGTGTCAAGTCTTTTCATTGATCATTGTTTACTGTTCATTGATAATTGTTCTAGCTTAACCCAAAGAAATCTTTAATCTTGCCAAGTATATCAAGCCTGTGGGTTTCCAGGTTATGTGCCAGTGATTCCCTGTCAAGATCCTTCCTGACCGATTCCAGCTCTGTTTTTCTCTGGGCGAGGATTTTAGCAAGGTTTTCGGTAATATCAGGGTTCTTTTGGATAATTTCCTGGAAAGCTTCTTTATCCAGCCTGTAACACTGCACATCCGTTAGGGCAATAACCGTAGCCGAGCGTTTATCCCCGGTCATTAAAGAAATTTCTCCGAAAAAATTACCAGGTCCCAGTTTTGCCACTTCACTTTCCAGGCCTTCTGACATAACATGGATTGAAACTCTTCCCTCCAGGATTATATAAAGCCAGTGAGCTTCTGCACCCTGCCTGGTAATAATTTCCCCTTCCGTAAATGGGGCATTACGTACCCTGACTGCCAGGAGTTCCAGGGCTTCTTTAGGCAGGTTTTTAAATAATTCTATATTTGCCAGGATTTTCATCCTGTTTTTTATTTCTGCCTGGCTTTTCTGGGCCTTTCGGTCAGAAGATTCATTGGTAACAAAAAGGGCATGTGCAGGTATAGAAATAGGTATACCGGAACGTTTCAGGGCATAATAAATCCAGATCCTTACCTCACTGTCTGTAGGATCATCCACGGCAATATCTGTAAGCCAGTAACGGACAGCATAGCGGGCATAACTATCTGACAGGTCCATCAGGATGCAGTTAATCGGCGGATCTTTGGCAATATTTTCAATAGAGGCACTCTGAAGAGCATCCAGGACAACGCGGATTACCTGGGTGGGTGAATAACGGAAGTCAACATTAAAATATACCCAGCGCCTCCATTGTACAGGCCTGTCGGTCCTGCGGCCTAGTACCATAACCTGACCTTTCATCAGGGCACTGTTAGGTATAAAAAGGGTTTCCCAGTTACGGGTTTCAATAGCTGTATAACGCCAGCGGATTTCAATAACCTTTCCGGCATTTTTATCATCTACTTTTATCCAGTCGCCTAATTGGATTGAATTATCCATCTGCAGGGCAATACCGCCCATAATATTGCCGAGGGTGTCCTGTAAAGAAAAACCGACAACGGCTGTCAATACTGCTGATGTTGCGATTAAACCGGTAAGGTTATAGCCGGCCCTGGAGGCCAGGGCAAAAAACACCAGGATGGTTGACCCGGCCATAATTAAGTCAGGGAGGATCCTTGGTGTCTGGATATGCAGCTTAAAAAGGAAAACCCGGAAAATCAGCATACATGCCATACTAATAATTGCCATAGAGCCGAGGAGAAGGCAGGCAAGCCTTACTTCCGTAAAAGAACTGCTTTCAGAAATTCTCATACTGGCCGCGACCGGAACCATGACCAAATGCAGGAAAACAAGCATCCCGATTGTCAGGATCCCTTTTTTGTCCTGGATAGCTGAAAAACGGATAAGAGTTAGGGTAAATAAATATAATAAAACAACTACTATTGAATTACTGTTAATAAATTCTGAAAGGATAGCCTGCCAAAGTGACATTTTAAAATAATTACTCCGTTTAACCTGGTATCAGTTTACTGTAATAGGGAGTATAAGTCATTTCATTTTTTTGTAAAGACCTTTTAAGCTTATTTTGCCGGTACTTGTAATTTACCTGGGATGAGTAGTATCAATAAAATCATCTGCCGGCTCTGCAGTACTAACAGGCGTATTGGTCGGGGCCGGCCTTATAATAACAGGAACCCTTGTCGGGACAGGTGTAGGCCTTGGCGTTGGAATTAAAATTGTAGGTATTGGGGTTGGAACAACCGTAGGCACTACAGAAGGTATTACAGTGGGAAATTCTGTTGGAACCGGGGTAGGTGTTGCAGTCGGCTTTGGCTTTACTTTAATATCAATCGGTTTATCAGAAGCTATTGCATTTGGCATAGTTGCTGTTGGGGAGGCTGACGGTACTATAGGAGAGGCTTTTACAGCCGGCCTTACCTCGGGTATTACTCCATTTACTGCTTTGCTGATCAGAACAGGAACTCCCTGTTTGGCTGTTAAAACCCTGGATACAGTATCCCAGTTGATATTATTTTCCAGGTTACTTTGTTTTAATAATAAATTGGTGGCGCTGGTGTAGCTAATATTCCTGCCATACATATTTGGGTAGGCTTCAAGATAGACATTGTTATTATTATCCACCCCTATTTTTATTGGCTGGTAAATAATTTTCACAGGGGTTTTTACTTTTACCTTTTTAAACAGGTCTTCGGCGGATTTTGGTTTCATCCTGATGCAGCCATGGCTGACTGAATAGCCGATACTGGCCGGAGCATTGGTAGAATGGATGCCAATACCGCTGCCAATCGCCATCCACCAGTTCCCCAATGGGTTTCCCGGTCCCGGCGGGACAACGGTTCTTACTGTCTGTCCTTTGGCAGCCATTTCCTTTTGGATAGATACAGGCACATACCAGGACGGTGCTTTGGTTTTGTATAGGATATTGTAATTTCCCATTGGCGTTTCTGTAGAGGGTTTGCCGACAGCCACACCATAGGTTTTGAGCAGCCGGCCATTGGAAAAATGATAAAGCTTTTTTTCAGGTAAATTTATAATCAGGCCTGTTATAGAACTTGACGGCTCAATACTGCGGCTGATAGTTACAGGTTCTTTTACTTTTAACCAGGGAGTTTTGGCATTATTTAAATTCATCAGGTATTTGGAACTTACACCGTATCTCCTGGCAATTTTATAATAATTATCATTGGGCCTGGTAATAAAAATTTCCTGGTTGATTTTTCCTGGTTTTAACAGGCCAATCTGTAATTTAGAATTATTCGGTATGGTCTGGGTTTCTACAACCGGGGCAAAACCCAGGGACAGAAGTAGAATAAGGGATGGTAAAATAATATTTTTAGAAGTTTTCCGGCTAATTTTCATTTTATATTTTAAATAAAAAAATTAATATTTAATTTCTCCGACCGAACATATTATAATTCAAATCCTCATAAAAACAGGCAGGCTGAAAATTTTTAAATATTAATCTTTATATTTTTAATTATGAAAGATTAGAATTTGAGGCTGATTCCCTCATCATAAAATTTACCAGTACTGCTCCGAAAACCAGGCCGAAAAGTAAACCCGGCAAAGTAGCATTCACAGGCCCTGCCCCAAAACTTAAGTAAAAACCGGAACCAATATCACCGCCAATTGTTGATAAAACCGAACAAACCAGGAGAGTAACAAGGGCCCTGGTGATTTCAAACTGAGATTCTTCCTGCATTTTTTTCCTTATCTCCCATTCCATGTATCTTTAATTAAATATTGCAATTAATTTCAGATTTTTTTTATGATAGCGGTCACTATAAAATGGATAAATCTAATTTATTTGAAAAATTGCAAAAAGGGCAATATGATCGGAAAGTTTCTTCCAGGGGGTTGTCGGCAGGTTAACAGCTTCATTTAAATCAAGGCCCCTGAAATATATACGGTCAAGAGTAAGAATAGGAGAGAGGCTGGGGAATGTTTTGGCATGTTTGCCATGGGCTACAAGATAGGCTTCCTTAATTTTTAGTTTTTCTTCAAGTGTTTTGGTAATTTTTCTCTGCCAGTCATTAAAATCACCGGCCATAATTATCGGCTCGGCAGAAGGGACAGACTGCTCTATCCTATGTACTACTTTTTGAATTTGTTTTTTTCTGCCTTTTTCAAGTAAATCCAGGTGTAAACAAAGGCAGTGAAGTTTTGTCTGTTTTTCCGGCAGGTCAATCACAGCATGAAGCATCCCTCTTTTTTCCAGCCTGTTTGTTGATATATTAATATTTTCCCAGAATAAAATCGGGAATTTGCTTAAGACTGCATTGCCATGGTGTCCTTTTTCATAAACGGCATTTTTACCATAGGCATAATGTTCGCATAATTCATGGGCCAGGTATTCAAACTGGACAGTTGTGGGCCAGTCATCAATATCATGGGAATCTTCCTCATGGTGCCCGATCACTTCCTGCAAAAAAATAATATCAGGGTCAACCTTTCTAATAGCCTCACGTATTTGCTCTAAAACAAAATTTTTATTTCTGATGGAAAAACCTTTATGGATGTTATAGGATAAAGCTTTTATCTGTTTCATTTTCTATCAAATATTGAATCAATATAATTTTTACTTTAGCTACTTAAATATAGTTTAACAAAAACTATTTTAATGCAGGAGTTGAAATTAATAAAATCAGAAAGTTATTAAAAGGTAATAAAAAGAATTTTGAAAGGACAGTCCTGTAATATTCATCAGAAAAAATTAAGCAGGAGATTAATTTACAGGATAAAAAATTTCAGGTAAAAATCAGGCGCGCTGTAAATCAAAACCAATCGGTAAACGGCGGGCAAGGGTAGTCTCACAGACGCAGTTTCTTAATTCCAGGCTAAAGAGATTATAAGGGGCAAAACTTTGAACACCAACATATTTAGTTGTTGCCAGGAACATCTGCTCAGTCTTGTAATCATGACCGCAACGTTTACAAATTTTGTATGATTTCATAATCTTAATCTCTACTTTATCTAAATATCTCTATTTTTTAACTTTGTTTAACTATTTTAACCAAATCTTAGCCTTGTGCTATCTTTTAGTTAATAATGTTACACCTTAATAATGATTATACACATTTAAAGTAAAATATAAGTTATGTTATTATGTACTTTTAATTAAGTTTTGGAAAAATCTTCCTTAATGTTTTTTTATTCAATAGCCAGTAATTCCACATCAAAAATCAGGGTTGAATTTCCGGGGATCAATCCGGCGCCGTTTTCACCGTAAGCCAGCCTGGACGGGATAAAGAAGCGGTATTTACTTCCGGTTTTCATCAGCTGTACTCCTTCGGTCCAGCCTTTAATTACCCTGTTTAAAGGAAATGTAGCCGGTTCACCGCGTTTGTATGAGCTGTCAAATTCGGCACCATTAGTCAGGGTGCCGCGATAATGAACTTTTACAGTATCGGTTTCTTTTGGCTGAGGGCCGCTTCCTTCATTCAGGACAAGGTATTGCAGTCCGCTTGGAGTAACTTTTACCCCGGCTTTTTTACTGTTTTCAACTAAAAATGGATCACTTTCATTGAGCGCTTTAGCTGACATTTGTGCATCATTTTCAGCATTTTTTTTCATCAGGGCGGCACAGGAGGATAATGATAAAGACAGTGCTAATAGTAAAGATGTATTTATAATCCGGTTCATGGTAAATCTCCGTTGTCTGAACTATGATTCTCAGTCAGTTCAACCATAGTAATATTTTTCATACATTATATATTGAGTTCCTTTGTTTCTCCATAAGCGTTAATATGAATTTTATTTTTAGGCGATTACCTATTTATTTTTTAACTGTTAAAATGCTTTTTGAATAAAGCGAGGTAAAAAATGAAAGAACTTTTAAAAGGACAGAAAACCCCATTTGATAAAGCACTGGTAGATCAACCTTTTAAAATTGCTTTTAAATGGGACCAGAGCGCCTGTCCCGATTATGAAATAGACAGCAGCGTACTTTTACTTTCAGAGAGGGGAAAACTGGAGGAAGAAAGTAATTTTATTTTCTATAATAATTCCACTTCGGCCTGTGGCGGGCTCACAATGGATGCTGAACCCCTTAAATCCTACCAGAAAAGTTTTAATCTTAACCTGAATAAATTAGCAGAAGATAATTCCCGGGTTCTGTTCCTTTTAACTATCGATAATGGTGATGCCCTTGACCAGAGGTTTAAAAGTGTAAAAAACATTACTGCCGATATTATTGACCAGGGGCAGAATACGGTACTCAGTTACAAATGTGAAGACTTTACCAATGAAACGGCAATAATGGTCCTGGAAATCTATAAAAGGAACAATGAATGGAGGATTCAGGCAGTCGGAAATGGTTTTAATGCAGGACTTGATTCAATATTAAAGGAATATGGCAGCGAAAAGGTACAGGTTGCCGGTAATGAGCCTGCTCCACAGCCTGAACCGGAAAAACCATCACTGTCATTTGATAAGCCTGAAGTTAAGGAAGAAAAGCAAAACCAGGAAACAAAATCTCAGCCAAAAATAAATTTTTCGAAAATAATTTTGGATAAGCCCGGCGCTTCAGCAGAGATCCCTTTTTCAGAGTTTAAAGTTACTATGAAATGGACAATGGCAATAGATCTGGATTTACATGCCTTTTACCAGGCAAGAATGGATATTAAGCCCCGGAAAATTGGTTTTCTTGGCAGGGTTACACCCGGTAAAAAAGGTTCCGTTTACTTTTTTTCCAAAGGCAGGACAGATGAGTTTCCCTGGATCATGCTTGACCGGGATGCCGGGGTTGGTAACAGGGCCGGGCGCAATGAAGAAAACTTATTTATTGCCAACCTGAATGAGCTGGAGCATATACTGATTGCTGTGAATATATTCGGCAGTTCGCATGTTCCTTTCAGCCAGTTTGACGGGATGGTAATATTAAAGGCCGGTGAAAAGGAAATTGAGGTACCGCTTATATCAAAAGAAAAGGGAAGCTGGTGCGTAATTGCCCATATTAATAACACTGTTCCGGGCAGCCCCAAATTAATAAATATAAATAAGGTTTTGTCCAAAACACCTGTTATTACAGATTTTATTTAACTACAATGAAATAATTCCTTCAATTGCCCAGACTTTTTCATAAATATTTACTACTTCCTGGCTTGAGTTCATTGTTTTTTCAAGGGTTACACTGATATATTTCCCTTTGCGGGATGGTGTTAAAAAAATTGATTTTTCATTGAGCAAATTTGTTAATTCATCGACCTGATTGGCAAGCACCACAAATTTGAAAACATAAGGGGTAGGCCAGATATGGTGCTCATCTAACAAAGCTTTGAACTTTAAATTGTTTTGTTCCATATTATTCCTTATCGTTAAAGATACAATATAATTATAGCTGTCATTTACTATTTCAAAATTAAAATGCTTGATTTATTAAAAAAACTTATAGCAATAAATTCAATTTTTCCAGGAGAAAAAGAAATCGGAGAATTTCTTTATGATTACCTTTTAACCCTTGGATTTTCAGTAAAAAAGCAGTTTATTTCCCGGGATAGATTTAATATACTGGCAGAAAAAGGGGAAGCTAAGAATTCTTACCTGCTTTATGCCCACACTGATACAGTCCCTTTATACGGACAGTGGCAGGCTGACCCCTTTACTTTAAGAATAAACGGTGACAGGGCAACCGGCCTGGGAGCAGCTGATATGAAGGGGGCAATCGCTGCAGTTTTAAAAGCCGTTGAAAATTTCCAGCCGGTAAATTACAAATTAAAATTGTGTTTCGGAGTTGATGAAGAAAATTTTTCAGAAGGAGCATATAAACTAGCCGAATCAGGCTGGCTGGACGATGTAAAAGGAATCCTGGTCCCGGAATCCAGTTTGCCTGCCAGTAAGTCAGCTAATGCAGGGAGGACAATTACCCTGGGCCGGAAAGGGCGGGTGGTTTATATGGTAAAAATTTTCGGCAAATCTGCCCATGGGGTTGAAAAGGAAAAGGGGATAAATGCTGTTGACGAAGCGGCAAAGCTTGTAATAGCAATGGACAGGTTTGAAAAAATTTCGCACCCCCAGCTTGGCGATAATATTTTTTTTACAAGGCGTTTAGAGGGTAAAACCCTTTCATTATCTGTGCCGGATTATGCTGAGACTGATTTGGATTTTCATTTTGTTTACCCGGATACTTCTGAAACTCTGAAAGAAAAATTAAAAAGTTTTATTAATGAATTATATGAAAAAAATTATTTAAATACCGGGGAAAAACCTTTTGAAATAGATCTCAGTCCACGCCCCACCCCATTTTTAGAGCCTTTTGTTTTTTCACCAGATCTGCTTTTTGTCAAAATTGCTGCAAAGGCAGTTGAAAATATTTTTGGTGAAGCCGATTATAATTATGGGCAGTCTGTTGCCGATGAAAATGTTTTTGGCAAAATGGGTATCCCTACCCTGACCATTGGTCCCCTTGCCGATAACCACCATGGTGCAGAGGAATGGGTGTCAGTTTCCAGCCTGGAAAAACTGGCAGCGGTTTACCGGTTAATTTTAGAAGATTTAAATACCTTATAGACTTTCATTTCAGGCATTGTTTCCCCTAAAATATTGCTTACAATTGTAAAACTGCTATAGAATAACGAACAGGTGTATTATTGTTTTTTTGAATTATGAAAATCCTTAAAGAAGAAGCGGCCGGAGTACAAACTTCGCAGTGTTACCATTGTTCCCTGGTGATAAAGGGCAAACCGGTTATTACAAAAATCCAAAATGAAGACAGGTATTTCTGCTGTATGGGCTGCTCTATCGCAAACCAGCTGCTGGCTTTTTCACCCTTTAAAGCAGAACAGGAACTTGATAATTTAGTGAGGAGCAAACTAACCAAAAAAGAAAGACAAATAAGTGGGGAACAGTTAGAAGCAAATGAACAGCACAGCTTTTTTATAAAAGGGGTAACCTGTACCTCCTGCGGCCCGATAATTGAAAAGATTATCAATTTACAGGAAGGTGTTGTTGATACAAAGGTAAACCTGATCTCGGAAAGGGTTAGGATATCCCTTGATAACCGGTACTCAGACATTGGAAAAATAGCGTCAGAATTAAAAAAATTTGGATATACACTGATCCTGAAGGACAGGCGTGAAGACAGCGAATACCTTACAGAAAATTACCTGTTAAGGCTGGCAATGGTCTGGTTCCTTTCCATGAATATTATGGCTTTTAGCCTGGCAACCTATTATGGCGGGCTGGAAAACTATAAAGACGTTTTCCCCTGGGCAATAAGAATTGAAGCTGTTTTAAGTACAATAATAATTTTTGTACTTGGTTTCCCTTTATTAAAAAGCGCTGTTATGAAAGCTCTAAACCTGCAGCTCAGTATGGAAACTTTAATCAGTTTTGGTACCCTGACTGCCTATTTTTACAGTCTGTGGGCCACTTTCAGGGGCCGTGCCGATGTCTATTTCGATACTGCTTCTATGATTATTGCCCTTGTCCTGCTGGGAAAATACCTGGAAAACTCAGCAAAAAGCAGTGCCTCGCAAACTATAAAAAAATTACTCGATCTTGGTGCTAAAAACGCTACTGTCCTAAGGGAGGGTAACGAAGAAATAATCAAGGTTGAGGAGGTGATACCCGGCGACCAGGTTATTGTGAAACCAGGAGAAATTATACCGGTTGACGGCGAGATTACCGAAGGTAAAACTGCTATCGATGAATCAATGCTTACGGGTGAATCATTACCTGTCGAAAAATCAGTTAATTCAAAAGTATATGCCGCAACTGTAAACCAGGAGGGCCGCATTTTATTCAGGGTAACCGGTACAGGTGAAAATACTGCCCTGGCAAGAATTGTCGAACTTATCGAGAAAGCCCAGGCAGAAAAAACAGAAAGCCAGAAACTGGCAGATAAACTTGCTGCCTGGTTTATCCCGGTTGTTTTTTTTATCTCAGCTTTAACAGGATTTCTCTGGTACCTTGCCGGTGCCGGGAATAATATAATTTTATTAAATTCCATTTCTGTCCTTGTGGTTGCCTGTCCCTGTGCCCTTGGGCTGGCTACCCCGATGGCCACATTTGTCTGCCTGGATAAAGCTGCCTCTATGGGGATAATTTTAAAGGATTCCAGCCTGATAGAAGAATTAGGCAAAATTGATGCGGTTGTAGTAGATAAAACCGGTACATTAACTGAAGGAAAAATGTCAGTCAAAGAAATAATATTCACAGGTTCAAAAGGGCAAGCCAATGATTATTTATTACAGCTTACCGGCAGCCTTGAAAATTATTCTGAACACCCGATTGCCTTAGCTATCACTAATTTTATAAGGAAAAAAGAGATTGAATTTTTAAAAGTGGAAAATTTTCAAGCAGTCCGTGGTCTGGGTATTTCAGGTGAAGTGGGGAACCATAAATTAGAAATCGGCACAGAGAATTTTTTACTGGAAAAGGGTATTAAAATTTCAGAGCAGGAAGAAGTTTTTCCTGAACGGGGTAATGAAATGAAATTCTATACAAGGGTTTTTATTGCAATGGATGGCAGTTTCATAGGCTGGATTGACCTGGAAGACAGGATCAAAATAAATGCAAAGGAAACCGTAAGGAAATTAAAGGACAGAAATATTGAAGTTATTATGTTAACCGGGGATAATCTGCCGATTTCCAGCACAGTGGGATCCGAAGCTTGGAATTCACGTGACTTGAAGTCGCGGCC
>JADMIO011564983.1_pt1 | contig 66136 bp, 60 predicted proteins | sample 8958161 | NCBI WGS metagenome assembly JADMIO01 (sample SAMN16585339, study PRJNA669376) | soil metagenome | isolation source: Crop rotation soil | place: USA: Cullars Rotation, Alabama | collected 2011 | reverse complement strand
AAATTCCGCTGGTGATCGCTAACGCGCGACTCTCTGCCCGCTCGGCCGCAGGTTATGCCAAACTGGGCAAATTCGTCCGTCGCTTCCTGAGTCTGCCCGTTTATGTGCGTGATAACACTCTACTGGCGCTGGGCAACAACGATCAACGTCCCGATTACGTGTGGCACGAAGGCACGGCATTCCACCTCTTCAATCTGCAAGACGGGCATGAAGCCGTCTGTGAAGTGCCCGGGCTGACCGCCGTTATCTGTATACAAACCACGCTGGCACTGCGGCGAAGCAACGAACTGAGCATATTGCATGGCAATATCCACATTCCGGCAGTTTGACGAAACGGCCAATCCCGTACCACCTAACGAACTGCGCAGGTTAGCTTTCCCGTTAAGGGTAATCATATCATGAAAATGCAGCAGCTTACGCGCGTATCCCTTACGCGAATAGTTAGAATAACCATAAGCAAAAGGGCAGTAAGCGATACTATCGCCCAATGTCATCGCCTCATAAGTTTGTATGGGGTTACGATCAAAGCAAACAGGCTCGATATATAAAGCCAGCTCCCGGTACATTTGTAATGCTTTTATTCCGGTTGCCTCACTTATCACTGTATCTTCCTGCAGGCAAGGATCTTCACCTAAGGAGCAGCAAAATGTATAAAAGGTCATTAATGAATCTATTGGGATAGCCGGAAAAGCAACCAAGCCCTTTTTGGCCATCGACAATAATTCCTGGTAGTTTTTTGGTAACGATAAACCATGTTTTTCAAGAAGATCGGGCCTTGAAGATGCTACGGGCGTGGCCGCATCAATAGCTAATGCCCACTGGTGGCCGTTATAATTATAACTTTCGTAGGAGTGACCCACGGTGTTTTGCTGTTGATCGGTCAGAAACTCTGCCGGCAGGTATTTATCGAATGCTAAAATACTATTGGTTTTTGCGGCAAAGCCGGCCCATGGGTGGTCGATGACAAGCAAGTCGTACCGCTCAGCCAATTGCTGAATGGAAAGATCGGCGAATTGTTGTAACGAGCGTTTTTCCCAGGTAATGGTAATAGCAGGATTAAGCTCTGAAAAGCGTTGCGCCGTAGCCGTCATAGGTGTAAAACCGCGACTGTGGTTCCAGGTAATCCCTTTTAGAATGTTGTTTTCAGACATGTATCGATATTAGTTTTCATCCTGATAAAGAACCTTTTGAAGATTTTATCAGATATTTTAACATCAGCTGTAAGTACTACCAGCCTTCAATTAAATTTTTTGTTTAGTTAGATCTATTGATAAAACAAATTTATCCGGATGAACCACTTGGTTGTTGTAGTATATAAGCAAGCAATTGTAGGATATTATCCGACAGCTTATGCAGGAAGAGGAAATAGCAATTATGATTACCAGGTATGGCGTGCACTGGTTACATTGTATCTGTTGTTTAAAAGTATGCCCAGCATAATTTCGTGCGTGCCCTTGTTAACGGCACTTAAATCGGATATTGAATAATCGTAAGCGTAACCTACAGTGAACAACGCACCGATGTTAAAGCCGGCGCTGCCTGTAATGGCATCGTTTTTACGATATGCCCCGCCAAACCAGAATATATCGCGGAAAGCAACCTTAACATTAGCATCTAAGTTAACCTGTGTATTGGCAGCCGGGTTTACAACCACCGATGGCAGCAGTGTTACATCATCAGATGGGTAGAGTTTAAAACCCACTGTAAAGAAATATTGAGTAGGTATTTTGTTTTGACTGCTTGTTGGATGGCTGTTAAAGCTCAGATCCTGCGGTATTAATTGCTGCGCTGATGCACCAACGAAAAACGAAGGGCCATAACCCCACACACCAATTGCGGCATCGGGTTTAAATTGCCCGTTACCACCCTGGCTAACCGCCGGGTCGATAGGGTTGTTAAATGTTAGTTGGCCAACATTTAAGCTAATATCATTGAACCCTACCGAAGCACCAACCGCCATGTTGAACTGATCGTTAACCCGGAGGTGATAAGCATAGCCTGTGTTAAAATGCGTTTGGTTAAAAGCACCGGCTTTGTCGCTCACCAGGCTCAAACTAATTCCCCCATGGTTAAAAGAGGCCTGGTAACTGTCGCGATCAGTGCGACCAATGGGGTTATCGGTATTGCGGATGATCTGTCCGTAATTACCTTCAGTAAATTCTTTATTTAAAGGAATACTTACCGTGAGGTAGCCTGTTGCAGGGGCGCCTTGTAAACCTGTCCACTGGCTGCGGTAGCCGGTTTTGATATCCCAATATGTTTCAATACCGGCAACGGCCGGGTTGATCAATAGTTCGTTAAACGTGTACTGGGTGTATTGTGGTAGTTGCTGGGCTAATAATTTAACAGGTAGCAGTAGTAAGAAGGATAGTAAACGTTTATTCATTTACTTGACCAAATTAACTGCACCCGATATCGAGTTTTTACTATCATTAAGATCGATTATATAATAATATGCGCCCGACGGCAGATCATTGTTTTTAAAACGGCCATCCCATGATGTATTGTAGCCTGTTGATGCGAAAACGACCTGACCGCCGCGGTTAAAAATTTTAACAGAGCATTTTGGATATTTGGCTAAAAATGGAATTTCCCATTTATCGTTAATACCATCATTATTAGGGCTAAAGGCTGATGGTACGCTTAGTAGCGAAAGGCCACTGCCCGGCGCCTCGGCAGGGGTAGTAAATTGTAAAATATTACCATAAGTTATCTCTGTGCAGTAATTTGCAGATACTATACGGAAGTAATAGGTAGTTGCAGGCTGCAACTGTTTTAACACTGTAGTAAACGAGCTGTTGCCTAACAATGGAGTAGTGCCGGTAGTAGGTTCGGCAACAATTGAATTTGACATATCAGGTAGGGTAGCATATTCAAAAACTACAGATGTGGGCAGAGTGGCGGTTGCATCAACTGTGCCATTTAAAGTAGCACCATCAGATGTGATGGAACTGGCAGCTATTGTATTTGTTATAGGTTGGCTACAGGGCACTCCGCCAGAGCCACCACCTATTCCACCACCAGCCAACCAGGCAATACCCTGCCCCGAATTGTGGCCTAAACCACCTATTATCGAATAGATGCCATCGGCGCTTACAGCAACCGAACTGCCTGCATATGAGCCAGATGTTGCGTCTGCCATGGCTAATGGTACAAACGGCTGCCAGGTGGTATGGGTACGGGTAAATACCCACGCGGCACCTGTATTATTATCGTTGGTCAAGCCACCGAACAACAGCACCTTACCGTCAGCGTTTAAACTTACAGAACATCCCTGTTTGGCTTTGCCTATGGTATCAGCACTTACTAATTTATTACCCATTTGTTTCCATACGTGAGCAGCAGTATCATTTTGGAATATCCATACCGCACCCGTTTGGTTGTTATCTGTATACCCGCCAACCGTGACTATGTTTCCATCGGCGCTTATAGCAACCGAGCTGCCTTGATTAGGTGCATTTATCGACCCATTACCAAACAGAGCGCCGCCCTGCTGTGACCAGGTGCCATTGCTACGAGTAAATATCCATGCAGAACCCATGCCGCTGGTTGAGGTATGGGCACCCATAATAAAAGTGTTTCCATCGGCGCTAAGTGCTATGTGTTGTTCGTCGGGTGTGCCTGCTGCCGATCCGATAGCTGTTAACATGCCACCTTGCTGGCTCCATGCGGTATTATTGCGTACAAAAACGTATGCCGCGCCTGCATTATTATTGTCGCCTGCGGCTTCGGCAACAAATGTATTACCATCAGCACTTAAGGAAACCGAAATGCCTAATTTTATAGGATTTGTAGTGGCGACAGTTAGCTTAGGGCCCTGTTGTGTCCAAATGGTGTCTTTTCGGGTAAATACCCATACTGCGCCATGGTTGCTATTATCGCCGGGGCCACCCACAATGGCTGTATTCCCATCGGCGCTTATTGCTACCGATGTGCCTTGTGCCGATTGTCCTACGGCGTTAGTGCCTGTCAATTTAGCGCCTTGTTGTTTGCCGCCATAAGTATATACCCATGCTGCGCCAACTTTAGCACTATCAGCGGGTCCGCCAACAATAGAAGTATACCCTGTTGAGCTAAATGCAACACTTGTCCCCTGTGCTGCAGCGCCCGAAGTATCCCTGCCCCTTAATTTGGTTCCCTGAAGGCCTCCCGGCTCAGGGGTAACAACCAACATAAAGTTGATTTTACTTACTGCGGTACCATTTGCATTGATTATAGTTATGTTTCCCGATTTTGCTCCCGGCATGATCATTCCTACTAATTTTGTCCCGGTATTTGATATAATGATAGCCGGTTTACCACCAATAGAAAAGCTCGTAGGATTGCTTAGATCGGTGCCGGTTATGGTTATTAAAGTACCCGCAACACCTATTTTTGGAGTAAAAGCGGTAATAGACACCGCTGAAACTTTTAAGCCAAATAAAATTATGACGATAAAGCAAAGATATGCCTTGGTAAATATTGCTTTCATAACTAATTGTGAATGGTAAAGTTAGCGTGAAGATACAAAAAGCAAGGAGTAAATGAAAAAGGAAAATCAGGAGGAGGTATAATTATGTGCAGAAAAGCCAATATATTCAAATACCTTTATCTTAAATTATGCCCAACTCATGCCGGAATTAAATAATCAAGGTTGCAAAATATGATTTGTAAACAATTTGGTTGTTTATGTGTTATAGTTAACTTACTGTTGCATTTTTGATGCAACCGATGAATTGTAAATAAAACATGCAGAACCCCCTTTTCACTCCCGAACAATTTAAAGAATTACAAGCAAAACTTGTCCGTTACGAGCAACGTGAATTGGAGTTGGAAGAGCGCGAAGCCAGGTTACAAATGGCAATGGATTCTACCAGTTTGGGTACTTGGGATTATCATCCCATCGAAGGTGTTTTGACCTGGTCTGACGAATGTAGAAATATATATGGAGCTCCTGATGATATGGAAATTAATATGCAGGTATTTGCCGAGCATATTTATCCGGAAGATCACGATTTTGTACATAGGGAGGTTGGGAAGGCGATGGATCCTACCAGCAACGGTAATTATGATGCCTCTTATCGTATTACCCGTTTTGATAATGGAAGTGTAAGATGGATAAGAGCAAAAGGGAAAGTTCATTTTAACAATCAAGCACAGGCTGAACGTTTTATAGGTACAGTGGTAGATATTACAGATGCTAAAGTTGCGGAAGAAAAGAATGCCAAACTTGCTGCAATAGTCGATTCATCGGACGATGCCATTGTGAGTAAAACGCTCGAAAGCATCATCACCAGCTGGAATCAATCAGCAGAACGGACTTTTGGGTATGAGGCCGAAGAAATGATAGGTCAATCGATACTGAAGATCATCCCACCCGACAGGCAACACGAAGAGGTTGAAATTTTATCACGATTGAGAAGAGGAGAACGTGTAGAACATTTTGAAACCCGGAGGCGGAAAAAGAATGGCGAATTAATCGATGTATCGCTAACCATTTCACCAATGCGCGACTCAAAGGATAATATTATCGGCCTTTCGAAAATAGCGCGTGATATCACAGAAAAAAAGCAGGAGGAGGTACGGAAAAATGATTTTATAGCCATGGTGAGCCATGAATTGAAAACTCCTCTTACGTCGTTGCGGTCATACATCCAGGTTTTATTACTCAAATCTAAAGGCGAAGAAGACCCTTTTAGAACCAATGCTTTAACCAGGGCCGACATCCAAACCAAAAAGATGACGGCCATGATACAGGACTTTTTAAGCCTGGCAAAATTAGAAGAGGGGAAGATAGAGATCAATAAAACACCTTTTAGTTTAGATGCACTGATAGAAGAAATAGCTGGCGATGCCCAGTATTTTACATCACTGCACACCATAAAAACTTCGCATTGCGCCGGTGTGACGGTTAATGCCGACCGTGATAAAATAGGGCAGGTGTTGATGAACCTGGTAAGTAACGCGATAAAGTACTCTCCGAAAGGAGGCGAAATTGTAGTTACATGCGAAAAAAATAATGATGTCGTTGAAATTTCTGTAATTGATAATGGCATAGGAATCAAGGCTTCAGACCAAAAAAACCTTTTTCAAAGATTTTACAGGGTAAAGAACGAGGAAATAAAAACCGTTTCGGGATTTGGCATAGGCCTTTATCTTGTTTCAGAAATACTGCGCTATCATGATAGTATGATCAATGTTGAAAGCACAGAGGGTGTGGGTTCAAAGTTCTCCTTTAAATTAAAAGCTCAATAACCGCCTGGTTCTGTAAATCCTATTTCGTCAAGTATTTTTGGTGTTTCATGTAAAATAATTCGGGCGCCGTCGCTCTTTATCTTTTTTAGTGGTGTAATTCAATTTAATCACTTAAAAAGATAAAGCTATGGAAGACAATTTTCAGCCTGAAGACAACACCACGCCGGCGATTAATAATGACGGTATTGACCGTCGCGGATTTTTAGAATGTATGGCCTGGGCAGGCACCGGGGTGATCTGGATGATGTCGGGTGGTATATTAAAATCATTCGGAATGAGCCAGATGATCGATAAATCAACTGGTGCACTTAAAAAGGGCCTTGTAATACCTAAAGCCGATTTTAGCTTTGCGCAGATCAGCGACAGCCACATCGGTTTTAATAAAGCAGCTAATCCTGATGTGGTTGGTACGCTAAATGCCGCTATATCAAAGATCAATAATATGCCGGTAACGCCATCATTTGTGCTGCACACCGGCGATTTAACCCACCTTGCCCAAGCTGATGAATTTGATACTTTAGATCAGTCGTTGAAAAGCGTTAAAACTGAAAAGATATTTTACGTACCGGGCGAACATGACGTTACCGATAACGGTAAATTATACATGGAACGTTTTGGTAAAGGTACCCAAGGCGATGGCTGGTACAGTTTTGATTCGCACGGTGTGCATTTTATAGGCTTAAACAACGTAACCAACCACGTTGATGGAGGTTTAGGTTACATTGGCCCGGCACAGTTAAAATGGCTGGAAGCCGATTTGAAGCCATTATCAAACAGTACGCCGATAGTAGTTTTTGCACATATACCGCTTTGGGCCATTTACCCACAATGGGGCTGGGGTACCGACGACAGCGCACAGGCGTTAGCTTTACTAAAACGCTTCGGATCGGTTTCCGTACTGAACGGCCACATTCATCAAACCATACAAAAGGTTGAGGGGAATATCACTTTCCACACTGCAAACTCTACAGCTTTCCCACAACCTGCACCAGGCGCAGCGCCTTCGCCGGGCCCGATGAAAGTACCTGCCGAGAAACTGCGAAGCTATTTAGGCTTAACCAGCGTAAACTATGTTGAACATGACCATACACTGGCTATTACCGATACACCATTAATTATGGCCGATAAATAATATTACAATGAAAAAGTTGATGATAATGCTGCTGGTGATCTGCGCTGCTAAAATAAGCCATGCGCAGTATAAGCCGGCAGAGCAGGGATCAACCCTGAAGTTTACTATTAAAAATCTGGGATTTGGTGTAGATGGCAGTTTTACCGGTTTTGAGGGGACGATCAATTTCGACCCTCAAAACCTAACTGCAAGCAATTTTGATGTTACGGTATCCGCTACTACCGTTAATACCGATAACAGTATGCGGGATGAGCATTTAAAAGGCGATAGTTTTTTTGATGTGAAGAATTATCCACGCATCAGGCTGACATCAAGCCAGATCACCAACGTAAAGAGCGGGACCTACTTATTTAATGGGCAGCTCACCATAAAAGGGAAGACGAAGCCAATAAAGTTCCCGTTCGAGGCTATGCGCGGCGGGGACGGCTTTGTTTTTAAAGGCTCGTTTAAAATGAACCGGAAGGATTTTGGAGTCGGAGGTACAAGCACCGTATCAGATGAACTGGAAGTAATGATCAATGTAATCGCAAAGAAAGCATAATACAAAGAGGATGAAAATCAACAAAAAGATTTGTGTTATTGGAGGACTTGCCGCTGTTATAAGTATTACAACAGCGGCAACAATAAACAAAACGGCCGGTGACAGGAAACCGGCTGATAAGCCACTTTATACCAATTTAAAGGTTTTGCCAAAAGATATCAGCTCTCGCGACCTGCAAAGTATTATGGCCGATGATTTTGAAGATGGTATAGGTGTTAGCTGCGGCTTTTGCCATGCCAATAACAAAGACGGGCACGGCCTGGATTTTGCAAGCGATGCCAAGCCCGAAAAGGAAATAGCACGTACCATGATGCGAATGACCCTTGATCTGAATAAAAGATGGTTGAAAAACAAACATCCCAAACTGGGCGACCCGGGTTTAATTGTACAATGTACCACTTGCCACAAAGGCCAGGCATTTCCAGACGGGGCAGAACCCAAATGATTATCTTAGCGGAATATTGAGCGGTGTTTTTGAAAAGTAATAAATTAATATATCACCTTGGATTCTGGCTGTTGGCCTATCTTTTCTGGATCTTTATTTTCAGAAACGGCACGTTGGTGCTTACTCATGCGCTAACTATACAGTTTTGTTACCTCATATTTATAGCCGGTAATTACTATTATAATTCGCTTTTTACGGTACCGGCGTTGCTTAACCGTAAAAGATATGTGGCTTTTGGTTTTTGTTTTTTGGCTGGGATATTGGCGGGTGCGTTGTTGCGGGTACCTGTGTCGTTTTTGATCAGTAAATACCTGTTTAAAGTAAATGTTGATCAATTTAATCCATATAAGGTATTTTCAGATTCGTTTATCAATATTCTTTTTTGGGTAGTGCTGATACTGGTTACCAAACTGATCACCGAAAAGATAAGTTCGCAGCGATATATCGAGCAGATAGAAAAGGAGAAAGCGGATAATGAGCTTAACTTTTTAAGGGCGCAGTTTAATCCGCATTTTTTGTTTAACTCTATTAATTCGATATATGCGCATATCGACAAAACGAATAAACCGGCACGCGAGATGCTGCTGGTTTTTTCAGAAATGCTGCGTTATCAATTGTATGAGTGTAATGTTGAGCAAATTGAGTTAGATAGGGAGATCAATTACATGCGTAATTATATCGCGCTGCAAAAAAGCCGCATAGACGAACGTATTCACGTATCCTTTTGTGCCGACGAGGTAAGCGGTAACATTAAAGTGTCGCCATTGATCTTTATCAATTTTATTGAAAATGCTTTTAAATACGTTGGATTTAACGAAAGCCGCGAAAACATAATTGATATTAAACTCCAGTTTGCCGATGGTAATTTGTATTTTAAGATATTCAATACCAAGGATTCGTTCATCAACAGTTCGGATGGGGCGTCGGGACTGGGTATTGCCAATACCAAACGCCGGTTGGAACTGCTTTATCCCGAAAAGCATAGCTTAAAGATCAGCGAAAGCGAAGATGATTATACTGTTGAATTAACCCTGATGAAATTATGGTTTTAAATTGCGTTATTGTTGATGATGAGCCGATAGCCCGCAAGCTTTTGCAGGAGTATATTGAGGAAACCGATTTTTTGCATTTAGTTGGGATAGCCGAAAATCCGCTTAAAGCCATTAGCGTGATCAATAGCCAGCCTACCGACCTGATATTTTTAGATATTAACATGCCGAAAATGAACGGTATGGAGTTTTTAAGATCATCCGCCAATTTGCCCATGGTGATCATGACCACTGCGTACGGTCAGTATGCTGTGGAAGGTTTTGAAATGGCAGTTATTGATTATTTAGTAAAGCCGTTTTCGCTTGAACGTTTCATCAAAGCGAGTCAGAAAGCTTTAGAACTTAAAATGCTGAAACAGAAACCTGCCCAAGTTGAAAAATCAAACGACGAGTATTTTTACGTGAAATGCGATGGGAAGATAGAGCGCGTATTGTATAACGATTTGCTTTATGTTGAGGCTATGGCCAATTATGTTACACTTTATACCACACAGGGCAAACTTGTAGTTTATTTAACTATTAAGGGTATTTTGGAGCAATTACCACCCGAAAAGTTTGCACAGGTGCATAAAAGCTATATAGTTAACATGGGGCGCATCAACACCATTGAGGGTAATGTTTTACACCTTGGCAAAAACAAAATAACCGTGAGCTCCAATTATAACGACGAGGTGATGAAACGAATATTGAAGGATAAATTTATAAAGCGGTAACAGGCATCAATATTTCTGTTCGTTACTTATTCCGTCGTTCTCAAGTTCTGCTTTATCCTTGTAATCTAAACTCAGATCGGTTTCTATTTTATCTCTTGTAGGCCTGATCGTAATAAAAAAGGCAATAAGCACGCCCGAAATAGTAAGGTATAACAAGTTTGTTGTAACGATATAAACTACGATCCCGAAAAGGGATGCGCCTTCTAATAAAGCTAATCTTATGATCATCGCGGTTTGATAGCCAACAACTTTTTGCTGAACTGTTGGTTTGTTGATAGCAGCCGCAAGTAATTGCCTGTACAACATCACACTTGCCGTTAAAGACCCAATAGCCATTATCGGAACCACAATAAGGTACGGATCATTTGGTGCATTGATGCTGAATTTGCCAGATGGTGTTATCGCGAGAGCTGTGATTGCGAATAATACTTGTCCGCCCAATAAGCCTAAATATATGAGCGGGATAGTTTTTAATATCGCTTTTGGTGATTGCTGGGTGGGATAACTGGTCATGGTTGATAGGTTTAATCGTCGTTAGGTTGAAAGTTGTTTGGTAAAATCAATTGAAAGAATTTAAGATCGAGCCATTTGCCGAATTTATAGCCTACCTGCTTAAAATGAGCAGTTTCTTCGAAGCCAAATTGCAGGTGCAGGTTAATACTGCCGGCATTATCGGCATCAATTCCGGCTATAATGGTATGTATTTGTTGGGTTGCTACATAATCTATCAGCACCTGTAAAAGTTTTTTAGCTATACCTTGCCGGCGATAGCGGGGATGTACATAAACCGAATGCTCGATGGTATATTTGTAAGCCTGCCATGCCCTGAATGGGCCGTATGATGCGAACCCGGCAATATGTCCGTTATCTACAGCTACCCAAACAGGAATATCCTTTTTTACCTTATCATCAAACCATTCCAGCCGCATAGTCAGCGTATGGGTTTGATATTGATACACGGCCGTGGTATTGATGATGGCATCGTTGTAGATATCCAGTATGCCTTGCATATCATTTATGCTTGCCTGCCTGATGGTGGTTTCCATTAATTAGTGGGATATAGGTATTGCAGGTACAAACGAAAAGGCGGCAAGCATAATGCTGCAAATAAGGATAATAAAATACAAAAAACGGTTTACGTGTTCAACCTTACGCCCTGGTTTTAATATCAGATCGCGAAATGGTTCGGATATTAAAATTAAAACACCTGCAAGTATAAAAACGCCAAAAGCGCTAAATGTGCCCCAGCCAATGGGCGAGCCTTTTTTATCGCCGGTAAAGAAAATATAGAAGTTGGATAAGATCAATACATTCCAGAGCAATACTAAGGCAATTGCTGCTGATGTTTTAATAGGAAAACGGCCGGACCGTTGAAACGTAGTAATCTCAAAATCAACATCAGATGGAATAGCTGAACGATTGGTTAAGAAACCCACCTGATCGATCTGGTTGATCAAACCAATCGGATCCGGGGTCACAAAAACGATGTTACCAGGATAATTGCTAACCGAATGTTTTATTTGAATACCTTTTGCCAATACTTGCGACCAGGGTATGATGGATATAACATCTCCAGGCCTGAAAGCCAGGTTGCCTATAATAGAGGCATTAAGCTCCAGTTTATTTTTGTTTACTGCTAAAACGGCAAAAGGCCTGGAGGTATGGGCGAGACCGATTTTTGCCCCTCCGGTTTCTTTAACTTCGTGCATATGTATTGTGATATTAGGTGTGATATAAATTTAAAAAATAAAACCGATGTAAAAACAAAATAATTTATTGTGTTATATAATACCATTTGGTATATTTGTATTATGAGTAAGTTACAATCAAAGTCGGAACGAACACGCCAGTTCATCATTGAAACAACAGCTAATATATTTAACACTAAAGGGTACGTGGGTACCTCTATGTCTGATCTGACAGAAGCTACCGGGCTAACCAAAGGCAGTATATACGGTAATTTCGAAAACAAGGAAGAAGTTGCCCTTGCCGCTTTTGACTATAACCTTGAAAAGCTGCGCAAGATAATTTTGCAGAGAATGACAAGTGCTACAACCTATCGCGATAAGCTGATAGTTTACGCCCAGGTATATCACAGCTTTAAACGTGGTCCTTTCCCCGAAGGCGGTTGCCCAATACTCAATACTGCCGTAGAGGCCGATGATACCAATAACCAATTGAAAGACAGAGCTGCCAAAGCTGTTTTGCGTTGGCAAAAAAGTATCATCAACCTGATACAGGGTGGTGTAAACGCAGGCGAGTTTAAAAGTAATGTGGATGCCAATAATGTGGCGTTGTCGATGATCGCTTTAATAGAAGGTGGTATTATGATAGCGAGGGTAACCAATCAGCCGGCTAATTTAGATGAGGTATTGAAAACAGTAGCTATGCTGGTAGATAATTTAAAGCACTAAAAAATTTGACATAAAAAATACCATTTGGTATAAAATATATACTACACTTGCATCGTAAAATAAAAGCAGAAAATGGAGTGCGGGAGGTTAAAAAAAGCTATGTATTTTTTTAACTTAAAATATACCAATTGGTATAAAATGTAAATTAAATGAACGGATTAAAAAGAAAGCTATTGATCATCACGGTGATTTGTGCAGCAATTATGGAGCTGATAGATACTTCGATAGTTAACGTGGCGCTAAACTATATGAGTGGGAACCTGGGTTCAACCCTGGAAGATACCGCCTGGGTGATCACCTCTTATGCCATAGCAAATGTGATCATTATCCCGATGACAAGCTTTTTAACCAATATACTGGGCAGACGCAAATACTACATCGGTTCGGTTATTTTATTTATTGTGTGTTCGCTGATGTGCGGGCAGGCTACCTCAATATGGATGCTGGTATTCTTCAGGTTTTTACAAGGGCTCGGCGGCGGTGCATTATTGTCGGTATCAGCAGCGGTGGTTTATGAGCAGTTTCCAAAAGAGAAAATGGGTATGGCCAGCGCGTTGTTTGGTATCGGTATCTTTATCGGGCCAACCATTGGCCCAACACTTGGCGGTTTTATTACCGAAAATTATTCGTGGCCGTGGATATTTTATATCAATGTGCCTATAGGAATATTAGCCGCCATTTCGTGCTACTTTTTACTGCCAGAGTCGGCCATTAAAACACAGGTTACCAAAGTCGACTGGCTGGGCATCATTTTGTTAACTATTGGTATAGGCAGCTTGCAAACCGTATTGGAGCGGGGCGAAGCCGACGATTGGTTTTCTGCCGGTTACATCATCTTTCTTACGGTGTTAGCCATTATCACCTTAACCTCATTTGTAATATGGGAGCTGCGCATACCTAACCCGGTGGTAAACCTGCGGGTGTTAAAAAGCAGGTCGCTCAGTGTGGCGGCGGTACTCACTTTCGTTACCGGGATAGGTATGTTTACATCAATATTTCTCACACCGGTCATCGCGCAACGCTTATTGAATTTTACGCCATCACAAAGCGGTATGCTGTTATTACCGGGAGCTATTTTTGCGTTGGTGGCTTTAGTACTTACAGGCAGGCTGTTGCAAAAAGGTGTTTCGCCGGTATTGATAACCGGGATAGGCTTTTTATTCTTTATCTACTTTAACTTCCGTATGTCGGGGATGAGTTTGGATACTTCGGCGCAGGCCATAACGCTTACACTGATATTCAGAGCTATCGGGATGGCGTTATTGACAGTGCCTTTAAGCTCATTAGCGGTATCTACACTACAAGCTAAAGATATGCCGCAAGGCACAGCGCTTAATAACATGATGCGGCAACTGGGCGGATCATTCGGAATATCTATTATCAATACCTATGCAGCAAGGCGATTTGCATCGCACCGCACGGATATGGTATCGCATATTACAGCGGCAAACCAACTGGCGGTCGACAGGATCAATATTTATACAGCTAATTTCCATCAAAAGGGCATCGATTGGATAGATGCGCGTGAAAAGGCAATGAAGCTTATTGACACCATTGTTGTAAAACAATCAACCCTGTTGAGCTATCTTGATTCGTACCAGCTTATTGGCCTGTTCTTTTTACTCACATTGCCCTTACTACTGCTGGTAGTTAAAAAACCTAAAGGTGCAGGTCCGGCGATTATCGTATCAGATCATTAAATAGGAGCTATGGTCTGCTTTTATAAAACTATAATCATCTGTTTTAAAGTATTTTATAGTTTGTAATCCACTTAATAATCCATAACAATTTTGATACTGTTTGCCTGCAGGTTTAATTATTGGCATTAATTTGGTTTATTTGTGGTTTCCCAAATTAACATATGCGTTATAACAAGTTAAATTCGCTTCTTTTGCTGGCTGCAGCAATTATTTCACTCACCCAACACTCACAAGCCCAAATAAACAACGATTCTACCAGGTATGACCATAAGGAAACCTTTGGCCCCATAACCTGGCCGATCACCGGCACCGAAGTACGGTCGGCGTTGGGGCAGCCTGGGCCGAAATACTGGCAGAACCGTGCCGATTATCAAATTAAAGCTACTTTAAACGAAACTCCACAAGATACCACCATTACCGGCGAAGTTGGGATCACTTATACCAATAACAGTCCGGATAACCTGGACTATCTTTGGTTGCAGCTTGATCAAAACCTGTTCAGTCCAGACTCGCGCGGGGCGGCAACCACCCCGCTTGACGGCGACCGTTTTGATGTAAAAGGTTTTGGTCGCGGTGGCTATCATATTAAAGCCGTTACCGTAACTTATAATGGTAAAAGTTATGCTGTTACGCCGGTAATAACCGATGCCCGAATGCAGGTACGGCTAAACACGCCGCTTGGTGCCAAAGGCGATAAGATTGATGTAAAAGTTACCTATGATTTTTCGATCCCTTTTTATGGTGCCGACCGTATGGGCCGCAAAAAGTTTAAAAAAGGATACGTATACGAAATTGCCCAATGGTACCCGCGTATGTGCGTGTATGATGACGTAGAAGGGTGGAATACCTTACCTTATATGGGCCTGGGTGAGTTTTATTGCGAGTATGGCGATTTTGATTATTACATAACCGCACCATCTGATATGGTTGTTGTGGGATCGGGCGATCTGCAAAACCCGGAACAGGTATTGACCGCTAAACAAATTGCGCGTTTAAAAGAAGCCCGCGAAAGCGACAAAACAGTAATGATAGTTAAAGAAGGCGAAGTAGGCGAGAAGGATACCCGTCCTGATGCTACCGGTAATCTCACCTGGCACTTTAAAATGCTCAATAGCCGCGATGTATCTTGGGCGGCATCAAAAGCATTTATCTGGGATGCTGCAAGGGTTAACTTCCCATCGGGCCGTAAAGGTATTGCCATGTCGGCTTATCCTGCCGAGAGTGCCGGTAACGACTCATGGGGCCGATCAACAGAATACCTGAAATACAGTATGGAGATCTACTCAAAGGCTTATTATGAATATCCATGGAATTCGGCTGTGAGTGTTGCGGGCGTAGCTTTGGGTATGGAATATCCGGGCATTATATTTTGCTTAAATAACCTGAAGAATGGTCGCCTTTGGGGTGATGTTACCCACGAGATAGGACACAACTGGTTCCCGATGATCGTAGGCTCGAACGAACGTAAATACATGTGGATGGATGAAGGTTTTAACACCTTTATTAATGAGTATGCTACCGAGATGTTCAATAAAGGGGAGTACTATAAACCGACAGACAGGCCCGCTAAGGCCATGTCGCGCGCGATGCAGCGGATGGCTGATCCTTTGATGACACCGCCCGAAGCGATGGGTCTGCGTGACTATGGTTATTATTATAGCAAAACATCATTAGCGTTGGATATGCTGCGTAATGTGGTTTTGGGGCATGATAGGTTTGATTACGCTTTCCATAACTATATACAGCAATGGGCCATGAAACATCCTACACCTTACGACTTTTTCCGTTCGATGAACAATGCAGCCGGCGAAGACCTGAATTGGTTGTGGAAAGGCTGGTTCTTTACCACCTGGAAATTGGACCAGGCCATTAGCAATGTAACTTACGTGGATGGAAATCCCGAAAAGGGAGCTTTGATCACACTGGTGAATAAAGAAAAGTTGGTAATGCCGGTTGATGTGAAAATAAAGCAGAGTAATGGCAAAACCGAAATTGTGCACTTGCCTGTTGAGATATGGCAGCGCGGTGCTACCTGGACATTTAAATATCCATCAACAACAACTATCGATGAGGTAACGCTGGATCCGGACACTCAGCTGCCGGATGTTAACGCCGGTAACAATACTTTTAAACCGGCTAAGTAATTTGAAAAGCCTCTCCGAAATTATCTGAAAGGCTTTTTAGTTATCTTTCTTTATCCACGTTTCCTTATATATTTTTTGTAATGCCCTTGCAGTTTGGGTGCTGCCATCGTGGCTCCAACCCGGGGCTTTGAATAAGTATTGTAATTTTGTTTTTATGCCAGGGGCTTGTTTAACATCATAAATAAGCGCCTTCCATTCATGGAAAATAATGTCGACAGGACCCAGTTTTTCAGGTTGTTTAGTAAGGCCGTATCTAATTTGTTCGCCTGGCTGCTCTAATCCGAATGTCCCAAACATACGATCCCAAAGAATAAGTACCATCCCCATGTTTTTATCAAGATAGGGGATATTTGACGCGTGGTGTATGCGATGGTGCGCCGGTGTTACAAATATACAGCCGTACCACTTTGGTAATTTGATATCATATTGGGTATGCACTATGTTTCCGTAAAGTTGTGTAACCAGATAGGCATATAAAATATCGAGGGCATTAAAACCCATCAGCGCAAGCGGTAAGTAAAAAATTGTACGGTACAGTGGTTCAAACACCGTTGCCCTGAAACCTGTTGTGAAATTGAAATATTCGCTCGAATGGTGAGTTACGTGCATGGCCCAAAATACCCGGCAATAATGCCCGGTGTAGTGTAGCAGCCAGTATAAAAAATCCTGTATTATTACTAATGCAAACCAATAGCAAAACGTACTATCGATTTGAAATAATCTGAAACGGTAAAAATAATCGAGGATAAAAAATGTGCTTCCTTTTACCGCCAAATTAAACAAAAAGGCTAAAAAGGTTAAGTATATATTGTTTACGGTATCGCGCTTGTTGTAATAATGCCTGTTTTGGACATGGCTGCTGATCATTTCAATCAATGTTAAAATGATCAGCATAGCTACCAGTAAAATAGCCGCCTGGCTTTTTACATCATGCGCGTGCATATTCTAACGATGCATAATAACGTAAGCTATCGCAAAGTTCGTCGTCGGTGCAAATGTTGTCTATCACACATTCGCCTATGTTGGCAAGCAGAGAGCAATTGATCTTGCCGTTTACATTCTTTTTATCCTTTTTCATGATATTATTTAAAAAAGGATAGCAGTTTTCGTGTATCTCGTATTTACCGTAAAGACCAAGCAGAAAATCAATAATAGCCTGCATCTGGTTTAGCGGCAATCCAGCTTTTTGATGCGATAGCCAGGTTTCGCATATCATACCGGCTACAATTGCTTCACCATGGGTGAGCGGATTTTCGTCGTTATCCAGCGAATAGCTTTCAATGGCGTGGCCGATGGTGTGACCAAAGTTTAATATTTTGCGTAAGCCACGTTCGGTAGGATCGGCAATAACCACTTTGTTTTTTATCTCGATAGAGTCCTGAATCAGTTTGGCGTTCGGGTTTGCCAAATCGCTGTGTTTAAGCACGTCCCAGTAAGTTGCATCGGCTATTAAGCCATGTTTCAGCATCTCGGCCAGGCCCGATTTGATCTGCCTTGCAGGTAAGGTATTCAAAAATGCGTGCTCAATAAACACTGCTTTAGGCTGTGTAAATGTGCCGATGATGTTTTTAAGATTAAAAATATCAATACCGGTTTTGCCGCCAACCGAAGCATCAACCTGCGAAAGCAGGGTAGTGGGGATATGTATAAAATCGATGCCACGTTTATAGGTCGATGCCGCAAAGCCACCCAGATCGGTAACCACGCCGCCGCCCAGATTGATCAGCAATGCATTACGGTCGGCGCCAAAGTCGATCAGGTTTTTCCAGATGCCAACACAAAAATCAATGCTTTTGCTTTCTTCACCGGCGCTTATTTCAATCAGGTCGAAATCAGGATTGCTCTTCAGACGCTCCTGTATATAGGGCAGGCAAAATTTGCCGGTATGCTCATCGGTTAAAATAAAAAAACGGGAGTACTTGCCGGCGCTGATGAACTCATCAAGGCCGTTGGTTATGTTATTAAAGTATATAGGGTAACTTATACTGTCTATCTTATTCATTGGGGATTATTTCACTAAAATTTTATTGTCTCGGAATTCTACTATATCGCCTGTACGCACTTTAAGGCGCTTACGGGTATCAATCTCACCGTTGTATTTTACCTCACCTTCCATAACAGCTATCTGTGCCTCGCCGCCTGTGGTAACCAGGTGTGTAGCCTTAAGTAACTGGATCAAATGGATATATTCTTCGGTTAGTTTGAATTCGATCATCGGTATGGCAAAAATAAACTATTCATTCAATAATGAGTTATAATTATGCGCATTTTATAAATTTGCACCATGCTGACCCAAAACGACAATGCCCCCCAAAGGGGTAACGAACTTTCTTTTGAAAATACCGAGATCGCCTTTCGCCATGCATCCAACTCATCATTAAAACGTGCGTGGTGGCTGTTTAAGTTTATCAATATCAATTTTTTTGTTAAAGTTGGCCCCCCGATAACCAATTTTGCACTTAAAATACAGTTACCCATTAAAGGCATTATCCGCGCAACCATATTTAAACAATTTTGCGGTGGCGAAACTATAGCCGAATGTGATGAGACCATTAAAAACCTGGCGCAGGGCGGGGTAGGCACCATACTTGATTATTCGGTTGAGGGTGAAGATGAAGAACATATATTTGATGAAACCCGGCAGGAGATCATTCGGACCATTGAGCGTGCCAAGGGAGATCCCGCTATTCCGTTAACCGTATTTAAGGTAACCGGTGTTGGCCGTTTTGCTTTATTAGAGAAACTCGACGCTCAGCAGCAACTTACACTTGCCGAGCAGCAGGAATGGGAAAAAGTACAAAACCGGGTGCGTTCGATATGTGAAAAGGCGCATCTGCTGGATATACCGGTGATGATAGATGCTGAAGAAAGCTGGATCCAGGATACTATTGATATGCTTGCCCTGGGTATGATGCGTTCTTTTAACCGTAACCGCACTATAGTCTATAACACCTACCAGTTGTATCGTCACGATAAATTGGCATCACTACAGCACGATCACGCCATAGCCAAAACCGAAGGCTTTTACCTGGGTGCCAAGCTGGTACGTGGTGCCTATATGGAAAAGGAGCGCAAGCGCGCTATCGAAATGGGATATACATCGCCTATACAGCCGACCAAACAGGCAACTGATGTTGATTATAACAAGGCTTTGGTATTTTGCATTGAAAATATTAAAGAGATAGCTTTTGTTGCCGGTACACATAACGAAGATAGCTGCCGCATTTTAGCCGACTTATTAGATGCCAATAAAGTTGATCACAATCATTCGCATGTTTACTTTTCGCAGTTATTGGGCATGAGTGATAATTTAAGCTTCAACCTGGCGCACTCGCATTACAATGTGGCTAAATATGTGCCTTACGGGCCGGTAAAAGCGGTGCTGCCGTACCTTTTCCGCCGGGCGCAGGAGAATACTGCGATAGCAGGGCAGATGAGCCGCGAATTGAGTCTGATCACTAAAGAGAGGAAGCGGAGAGGAGTGTAGATACGATACAATCTGTTTTTTTACTACGCATCGCTGTAAGGGTTTGAGACTGCTTTACTCTCCCCAAACTGTAATCACCAGATCTCTTTCACCCCCGTGGTCGCGGTGTTCGCAAAGATAAATACCCTGCCAGGTTCCCAAAGCCAATCGGCCGTTACGTATAGGTATAGTTACCGAACTGCCCAGCATAGCGGCCTTTAAGTGCGCAGGCATATCGTCGGGGCCTTCGTCATCGTGGCGGTAATCAGGATCGTTTTCGGGAACAGTTTTATTAAAATACATTTCAAAATCCTGCCGCACAGTAGGATCGGCATTTTCATTAATAGCTAACGATGCCGATGTATGCTGAATAAACACCTGGCACACGCCAACCTTGATCTGGTTAATATGTGGCATGGCATACACCACTTCGGATGTAATGATGTGGAAACCGCGCCTGCGTTGCTTAAGCGTTAAGCTCTGCTGGAATATTTTCATGGTGATTGATAAGCAGATTTAATGCCAATGTATTGAAACAAAAAATGTCATTCTGGGGTTGTTGAAGAATTAAGCGTAAGGGTTAGCTCAATATACCTCGTTTGACGGAACCTAATTTTAGTGTTTTGATTATTTGTGAAGTTGTTTTTCTTTTTTCCAAAGTTCCACGGCTTTTCCAAAAACTATCTTAAGTTCATCTTTTTTCCCTTCAAAACAAACATCAAATGTCTCCGCGGTGTCTCCCTTTATTTTTGTAACCGCCATGTATGGGCAATAGCTAAAATCTACATCATATACAGTATCAATCGACTCAATATCTTTGTAAAAGGCAGATTGGATTTTGTCCTTTGATCTATTATCCGGGTCTATCCAATATTCAGCGATTCGTTTATTCGTGTAAAAATTGCCCGCGTTTTTTAATTTATACTCTGAATAGAATTTATATATTTTTTCATCCTTATCTAACGGGATAAGAGAGTTGATATAGTCTTTGTCAGTTTTATTTAAGCTATCTCCCGTTTCTATTTTATTAGTGCAACCGGCGGCGGGTACCAATGTGAACAGGACACCAATTAAAAGGAAGGATTTTACCCTACACTGGATGAATGTTGATGTCTGTTGATATATTTTCATGATTTGACAATCGCAGATTAGTGCCAGACAGTCTCAAAATACAATGAATATCGAATGCTGAATGTCAATATTGAAGTAAAAGAACTTCGTAATTCAATATTCATTATTCGATATTATGTTATGTTGTATATCCCAATATCTTCAATACCTGCTTACTATTCTGCTCTTCGCCAAAAACCTCAAAGTTAAAAGTCTCATCGCGGTTGCGGCGAATAATAACATGCTTAGGCGATGGCAGCAGGCAATGGTGTATGCCTCCGTAACCGCTTAAAACCTCCTGGTATGCACCGGTATGGAAAAATGCAAGGTACTGTACTTTACGCGTTTTAGGCATAAATACACTGTTCATGTGCGCCTCCTGGTTATAGTAATCTTGTCCGTCGCAGGTTATCCCGCCAAGGTTAACGCGTTCATATTCGGCATCCCAGTTGTTAATAGGTAGTAAAATGTATTTCTGATTTAACGCCCATACATCAGGCAGGTTAGTAATGAACGAGCCATCCAGCATCAGCCAGCGTTCACGGTCGTTTTGCTGTTTACGGCCTAATACCTTATAAATTATGCCCGACGCTTCGGCCACGGTATATTTGCCAAACTCGGTAATAATATCCGGTTCAATTACATCGTGCTCGGCACAAATTTCTTTGATACGGCTTACAATTTCGTTCACCATGTATTCGTAATCAAAATCAAATACCAGCGAATCTTTGAAAGGCATACCGCCGCCGATATCTAAAGTATCCAGGTCGGGATTGATCTTTTTAAGCTTGCAATACAGCGTAACGTATTTTTCCAACTCGTTCCAATAATATGGCGTATCTGATATACCCGAGTTGATGAAAAAGTGCAGTAGTTTTAACTTAAAATTAGGATTGGGTTCAATTTTGTTATAGTAAAAATCGATCACATCTTCCATGCGCACGCCCAAACGGGAGGTATAGAATTGCGAATCCGGCTGCTCTTCCGCAGCTATGCGAATACCTAAATTGCACGGGGTCGACATCTCAACCTCGTCATCATAAATATTAAACTCCTCTTTGTTATCCAATACCGGGATGATGTTTTTAAAACCATCGTGCAGCATATCGATAATATACTGTTTGTACTGGAAGGTTTTGAAACCGTTACAGATCACTGTCATGTCCTTGTTCAGCAAGCCTTTTTTCTCCAGTGCATCAATCATCGGCATATCAAACGCTGATGAAGTTTCCAGGTGGATATCGTTTTTCAACGCTTCTTCAACAATATGTTTAAAGTGCGAGCTTTTAGTGCAATAGCAATATTTATAGCTTCCGCGATAATTGTTTTTGATGATCGCCTGCTGAAACAGAATTTTAGCCTGTTGTATCTTTTTCGAAATTATAGGCAGATAGGTGAAACGCAGGGGTGTGCCATACGTTTCTATCATTTCCATTAAGTTAAGATCATGGAAATAAAGTTCATCATCATACACCTCAAAACCATCCTGAGGGAAACCGACGCTCAGGTCAATAAAATCCTGGTAACTCTGCATTTATTGAAATAATAAAATTTGCGCAAAAATGTAATTTTTAAATGGAAATAATCCTAATTATTAGCAGAATTTTAATGGAGTGAATGTAATTTAATTGATTGGGTATTGTTGAATGGTTATCACCTATTTTGACAAGGCAGCGCGCTTGTCCATCTGGGACACCAGGTATTGCAGTTTTGTGAGCAAATTATTTGCCGAACTATATCTTTTGATAGTGTTAGGATCGATAATTAACGTGTGAATTTTTACCGGTGTTAAAATACAGATACGTGTATCGATACCGTCAACTTCTCTTTCACGTGGTCCATTGGGGATTTTATCAAATTCGGCCAAATTGACTTGGCTGACGAGCTTATTCCACTCTGAAGTGTTAGTTTTAATATTTAGCTCTATAGAGGGTAATCCATACCATTTAAACGAATAGGAAGTTGATTCGGGCTTGACATGTAACCCAGTAGATCCACCAGGTTCTCCGCCACCATGGTTGTAATATACCTCGAGCACTTTTTCATTAATTTCAGGTTTGGCTTTAGGGATTTGTTGGGAAACTCCCGTTGGCGTTATAATACAAAACAACAAAATAGCTACAGATAAATTTTTCATAACCAAGATGATTTTATTAGAAGATGCATGTGCGCATCAACTTCCATAAATTTTGTTGGTAAACAACTTACCGCCCATCACACTCACCTCAAAGATAAATTCATCTCGGCTATCGTACACCGGGCGCTGCCGCCGCCATTCATCCCCACAGTTTTCAGGTAAGCAAAAAATTACATACGTAACGAGATACTACGCTCCTGTTTTAATAGAAATTTAGATGTTATAAGACTATAGAAAAGACTTTAAAAGTATTTCTGTTGATACGAAAATTAAAGATATCTTATGATATGAACGATGATTTAACATTAGTCACATGACCATTATGTGTGAGAATCTGACCTACGCCCTTGGTGTTAAAGAAAAACTTTGCGTTCGCCGATGTTTGATAATGACCAGTATTTTCATGTACAGTAGGTAAGTGCTTTACTGCATTTATATTGCCATAACTTATTAACGATAACTCAGGGTTTCGCCATTGCTTTTTGAGGGGTAATTGTGGTACATCGTTTACTTGGTTTTTCATATAGTTTTATTTAGCAAGTTATTAAAGCACTAAATTAATTTTTTTTGATGAAAGATGTTTGTTATAGTAGTTTTTCTTAAAAAAGATGAACAGCGTAAAAGTATTTCCCTCAGTAGTTTGGCGTAATATTTAATTTGAAAATAAGTTAACAGGATTGTTAATTGTTGTTAAACTTTCTTACCGTTCACTACTCACTTCACCGGCAACTTCACCTCCGCTATCATACATCTTGCACTGCCGCCGCCATTGGTTTCAATAGCACTCAAATCGGCATAAACCAGTTTGCAATATTTTCCCAGATGCGTTATCTGATGCGCTGTTAAAGATTGGTACGCACTGGCCGACATTACCAGCAAATGTACGCCTTGCTCGTTTTGAAGTTCAAGCATATTGCCGGCAAAGGCATTCATCTGCGCCATGGTTATTTCAATAATTTCCTTACCGTTGATGTTAAACGTATCGGTCAGCAATTCGCGCTCACCGTCATCAGTAACCGAATCCAGGCAGATCACCACAAATTTTTCACCCACGCACATTAAAACATTAGTATGATAGATGGCTTTGCCAGCGCTGTCCATTGCGTGAAACTCTACCGGCCGGTAACCGCTTTCTTTGCAAAACGCGGCTAAAACTTCCCGGTCGGTACGCGGCGACAGGCAGGCATAGGTAATCTTATTCTGCCTGTCCAAAACCATACTACCGGTGCCTTCCAAAAATTGCCCATTGCTTTCAAAATGACTCAAATTCTCAATAGCACTGATACTAAACTGATCTTCAAGCCGGGTTACAATATCTTCCCGGCGCTCCAGTCTCCGGTTCTCGGCCTGCATGGGGTACAGAAACACCTCCCCGTTTTCATGGAACGATATCCAGTTATTCGGGAATATCGAATCGGGAGTATGCGGTTCGGGCGTATCTTCAATAACGATCACATCAACGCCGTTATCGCGCAACAGGGTAACAAGCAGATCGAACTCCTGCAACGCTTCTTGCTGCACATTTTGCTGGTTAATGCCCTGCTGCTGAAAAGCATTACTGTCTGCGGTTTGCTCGTTAAAGCCAAACCGAACAGGACGGATCATTAAGACTGAACTCCTCATCGTATAGTTATTGGGTTATTAAGTTGTGTAGTTTTTAGATACTCAAATAACTAAATTACATCTCGTAAAAGCGGCATACTCATGCAATGGAAACCACCCCGCGCACGTGATAACTCCGACGATGGCATGAGTATAAGGGTGTCAAGCATATCATGTGGCTGCAATTGATTGCTTTCAAATTTTTCGAGCAACTCGCAAACCTTAACCGTTTTAAAGCCATTTTTAATAAACGCCTCTACCGTTTTATCGTTACGATCGTAACCCAAAACAACGCCTTCTTTTAACGCCAGCAGGTTACAACTGTCTGTCCATTGTTCGCGCGCATCGTAAGGGAACCGGTTATTACCCGAGTAAATAAACCGGGTCGGTTCGGTACTTTTTAAATCATTCAGACTGATATCATCCAACAATTCTTCCAAGCTGGCAAACAAGCGTGGTTCATCAATACGGCCTTTTTTAAATTGTACAATTTCGGGCTTGTCTTTGGCCTTGCGGTCGGCAAAATAAGCTATAGGGTCGCTATCTTTAATAGGCCTTTCGGCGATGGATAATGAACCTAATAATACCCAAACATTGCGTTTAACCTGGGTAAAAATGGTATCGATATGCATAAAATCGCGCTTGTGCGGGATTTTGACTACAGTAACTTTATCTACCACATTATTCTCAAATAATAATTTAATAGCCGCGTTGGCGCCAATGGTGGAAGTACGTTCACTACAGCCTATCAGTACATGATTAGGGCTCACCACCATCACGTCGCCGCCTTCAAGGGTGGTTTTTTCTCCGCTATCTTCGCCCGGGCGTAAAAAGCTTTGCATGCTTTCAGGGATCTCTAAAATTTTATCGCGATAAGCAGCAAACAACGGATGGTTAAATAAAATATAACGCATCAGTAAAGTTTCTCGGGCACGGGCTTGTTTGGCTGGTTTGTTGATCAGTATATGACCGTTAATGGCGATGCCAATATCTCTCGAAAATATAAAGTTGGGGATAGGGGCAAAGATCATTTTCTCCATGCCATCCATCGAGCCTGATATCAATATTTTTGCCAGTTCAACCGGTGTGGTATCGGTTAGTATTTGTTGCAGGCCATAGGTGCAGTTCTCAATGGCGCAAACCGAAGCTGTGAGTTTTTCGCAGATGCCTTTGTCCTGCAATATATCCGATAACAAGGATTGTATCTCTATCACTTTGGTGGATGCATGAAAACCCGGATTATCCGGTTTAAAAAACGCCCGGTTGCTTTCGTTTGCCTCTATCTGTGCAAGCTTACCTTTAATTTTATCCGGATCTAAAAAATACATCAGCACCTTAATATAATGGTCGTACTCGTTTTTGCGTACGGTATCCAGGTGTACAATGTCCTCAAAAAGCCAGTCTTGCGCTTTTGATGGTACAACTTTGCCCAAGCCGCTATCGGGGCTGTGGATCAGTAAACAACGCAGGTCGCCAATTTCCGAGGCCACATCAATTTTAAAATCTTCTCTTGTTAAAGTCATATAACATGGTAGCAAACAAAGCTATTTATTAATTTCGGATTTTTCGCTGTTGCTTATTTTAAGGTGCTCAAGAGGGCTTCGCCGTTTCGAATTTTCGATTTCGGATTTACCATTGTGAAGTTTTTGAATTCATTTTGAGCTCAAAAGCTTTTTGGACTTACCGGTCTTTCGAACTCCCCGTCTTTCGGACTTTCGGACTAAATGATTAATTTTGGCCAATGGATTTCATCGTTAATGCAACCCTTAAGGCGGTTAAAGCCTTATATAATACTGATATTATCGCTTCTGACATAACCCTGCAGCAAACCCGAAAAGAATTTGAAGGCCAGGTTACCATCGTTACTTTTCCGTTTGTTAAGTTTTCGCGCAAATCGCCTGAGCAAACCGGTACCGAAATAGGTGAATATTTGTTGAAAGAGCTTGCCGATGTATCTGCATTCAATGTAATCAAAGGTTTTTTAAATATCAGCATTGCCGAGGCTTACTGGATAGGCCGGTTATACAATGATATAGCGAAAGATGGCTTTGGCGTTTATCCCGCCAAAGGCGAAAAGGTGATGGTAGAGTATTCATCGCCTAACACTAACAAACCGCTGCACCTGGGCCATATCCGTAATAATCTGTTAGGTTACTCCGTTGCCGAAATTTTAAAGGCCAACGGTTACGATGTGGTGAAAGCTAACCTGGTTAACGATCGTGGTATCCATATCTGCAAATCAATGCTGGCCTGGCAATTGTTTGGCAATGGTGAAACACCGGAATCGAGCGGCCTTAAAGGTGACCACCTTGTAGGGAAATACTATGTGGTTTTTGATAAGGAATACAAAAAGCAGATCGACGAGTTAAAAGCTCAGGGCCAAACCGAAGATGAAGCTAAAAAGAATGCACCTTTAATTATACAGGCCCAGCAAATGCTCGAGCAGTGGGAGGCAGGCGACACCACGGTTATCGACCTTTGGAAAACCATGAACGGTTGGGTATATGCCGGTTTTGCCGAAACCTATAAAAAGCTGGGTGTTAATTTTGATCAGTATTATTACGAGTCGGATACCTATTTGTTAGGTAAAGATATTATTGACGAAGGTCTGGCCAAAGGTGTTTTCTTTAAAAAGGAAGATGGCTCGGTTTGGATAGACCTTACCGCTGAGGGCCTCGACCAAAAGTTGGTGCTGCGTGCCAACGGAACTTCGGTTTATATTACCCAGGATGTGGGTACCGCACAGTTAAAGTACGATCAGTACCACATGGATAGATCTATTTACGTGGTAGGTAACGAGCAGGATTATCACTTTAAGGTATTGTTCCTCATCCTGCAAAAATTAGGGAAAAGTTGGGCCAAGGGTTTGTTCCATTTATCCTATGGCATGGTCGATCTGCCATCTGGAAAAATGAAAAGCCGTGAAGGTACGGTTGTAGACGCCGACGACCTGATGGATGAGATGGAACAAACGGCCAAAACACATACAGAAGCTTTGGGTAAGGTAAACGATTTTGGCGATGAAGAGAAGAAACAGCTATACCACATAATAGGCATGGGCGCGCTAAAGTTCTTTTTGCTTAAGGTAGAGCCTAAAAAACGTTTGCTGTTCGACCCTGCCGAGTCTATTGATTTTCAGGGGCATACTGGTCCGTTTATTCAGTATACTCACGCCCGTATCCGTTCGGTATTAAACAAAGCCAATTATTTTGCAAACAGCGATGTTTATAACCAGCCGCTCGAACCAGCCGAAATGGACCTAATACTGGCCCTGAATCAATACCCTGAAGCCATTATGCAAGCCGCCCGCGATTATAGTCCGGCTATTATTGCTAATTATGTGTACGATCTGGCTAAAACCTACAATCGCTTTTACCAGGATAACCCTATATTAAAAGATGAGGTTGCGGCAGATGTCCGCCTATTCAGGCTTACGCTATCCGCAGCATCGGCAAACATTATTAAAAGCAGTATGGTATTATTAGGTATCGATGTCCCCGAAAGGATGTAGTTTATGCGCTAATGATTAATATGCAGATGTGCAAACTGTAATAGTTGTGATATAACAAATATTTTTACTGAAACCTTTATAAAATAAAGAAGCGCCTGTAATGGGCGCTTCTTTATTTGGTAGTTAAAAATAACTACCAGCTGCTCACGATTTACTATTTTATTGCCAGTGGCCGCGTACCCAGGTGTAGCCACCACGGGTTTGGTACCAGTGGCCCTCAACCCAAACACGATTGTTGGGGCGTTCCCAATGCCCGTGTACTCGTTCATAATGATCGCCTCTGCGTACCCAGTCACCCGATACCCAAACTGCGTTGGGGTAAGGAGCCGCCGGTCTCTCGTATACTACCTCAGCAGGGCGTTCGCGTACAACAAATTCACTTTCGCCACAGCCGGCAAGCATACTTGCCGAGGCAGCTATAACAATACAAAATTTCGATATCGTTTTCATCGGTATATAGATTAGTGTATAAATATGACAGATGAAAATCCGAAAAGTTTGAAAATTGGCACTCGCGGGTTACTTACGAAACTTAGCAGCAACTATCAGGTCTTTACCGCCCAGGCTATAATCGTAAAATCCGTTGCCTGTTTTAATGCCATTATTGCCAGCCGTTACCATGTTAACCAATAACGGGCACGGTGCATATTTGGGGTTGCCAAAACCATTGTACAATACATTTAATATAGCCAGGCAAACATCCAGCCCAATAAAATCGGCCAGCTGTAACGGGCCCATAGGGTGGGCCATACCTAATTTCATTACCGTATCAATTTCTTTAACGCCGGCCACGCCTTCATGCAAAGTGTAAATAGCTTCATTGATCATCGGCATTAAAATACGGTTAGCTACAAAGCCAGGGTAATCATTCACTTCAACAGGTATCTTATCCAGTTGCTGTGTGAGCTCCATTATAGTTTGCGTAACATTATCAGTTGTAGCATAACCACGTATAACCTCCACCAGCTTCATTACCGGTACCGGGTTCATAAAGTGCATACCGATAACTTTTCCGGGCCGGGCTGTTGCCGATGCTATTTTGGTGATGGATATAGACGATGTGTTTGTGGCTAAAATGGTATCATCGGAGCAAAGCTCATCTAACTGCTTAAATATCTTTAATTTGAGATCGATGTTTTCCGTAGCGGCTTCAATAACCAGATCGGCGTGTTTAACAGCATCTTTAATATTAGTATGGGTAGTAATATTATTTAAAGTTGTGGTTTGTGTGTGTGCATCAATAACACCTTTTAATAATTGCCTGTCCAGGTTTTTTTCAATTGTACTTAATCCTTTAGCCAAAGCTTCTGGATTAATATCAACCATATTAACTTTAAAACCATGCTGGGCAAAGCTATGCGTAATGCCATTACCCATTGTGCCCGACCCTATAACCGTGATATTTTTCATAATTAAGTTTTATGGGCGTAAATATAGGAAGCGGCAGTTAAATTCCCCGCTTTTGTTAAACTGCTAAAAGACAAATTAGAATTTTGTAATTATAGGCTATAACCAAATATTATATCACTGGATATAGCATGCGATTCTGTCATGAATTTGTCATTATCTATATAATTTTCAATTTGGTAAGCTATTTTTAAACGTATTTGTAAAAAATATAATACAAAAATATTAATTTGCCATTCAATTTCTATTTACCCTTAATTTATAAAACATGAAGAAAAATTTACTCTCTCTTCTGCTTTTAAGTTTATTTGCGCTCAGCAGCGCATTTGCCCAAAGCAGAAAAATCACGGGTACAGTAACAGGGGATGACGGTATGTCGATACCTGGCGTATCTGTAAAAGTTCAAGGCAGCGGCCTTGGTACTCAAACCAATGCATTAGGTGAATATTCTATCACCGTCCCGCAAAATGCAAAAACTTTGGTCTTTAGCTACATCGGTTTTGCTACTAAATCAGTTACTATCAATGGTGCAACCATTAATGTTAAACTTGCACTTGATGCGCGGTCTCTTGTCGAGGTAGTGGTTACTGATACTTATGGTGTACAGAATAAAAAATCCTACACAGGGGCCACTGCTACCGTAAGTGGTGCAGATAATGAGAATAAACCATTCGCTACATTTCAACAAGCATTACAGGGCGAATTTGCGGGTGTTGCAGTTACAGCAAACAGCGGCCAGCCTGGTGCAAACGTACAAATCCGTATCAGGGGTTTAGGCTCTACAGCGTTAAACTCAAACCCGCTTTACGTAATTGATGGTATGATTGTTAACTCAGGTGATTTGTCAAGATCAGCATCAACAGCGAATGCTTTGGCTGGTATTAACGATAATGATATCGAAAGTTTTTCTGTATTAAAAGATGCTGCCGCTACAGCCATTTACGGTTCGCGCGGTGCAAATGGCGTAATTGTTATTACTACAAAAAAAGGAAAAGGTGGAAAAACTCAGGTTCGGTTTGATGCAGAGTTCGGGATCAGTAATAATACCGATATTCCAGAGGCAGGTAAACCACTCACTCCGGAGCAATATAAAGCTGCATTTATTGAGGCATTAACCAATAATGGCAGCTATAGTGCTGCTCAAATAGCCGGCCTGGTAACAAGCTATAACATGGATGGGGCAGGTAATGATTGGTACCCGTTGGTTACGCATCGCGGTCAGCAACAACAATTTAACGTTTCCTTAAGCGGCGGTGATGAAAAGACCAAAATATTTTCATCGGTAGGGTATTTTAAACAAGATGCAACAGTACTTAAATCCAACTTACGCAGAATTACCGGTTTAATTAATATTGATCATAACATCAATAAGCAATTTTCCACATCAACTGGTATCAACGTTTCTAACATTCAACAAAATACACCTTTGCAGGGAAGCGCGTATTTTAGCAGCGCTATAGCATCGGCATATTTTCTGCTTCCATTCCAGATGGCCTATAATCCTGATGGTTCGATCAATTCGAGCACAACAGGCAACGCTAACTTCCCAACTTCGGGTAACTCCAATCCATTATATATAGCCGCAAATGACGTTCGTTTGCTTGGTGAAACAAGAGTTTTGGGTAATCAGAGCATCAAGTGGAATATTTGGGACCAATTGAAGTACACCGGCTATGCAAGTATTGATTTTCAGAGTCTGGAAGAAACTACCTTCCTGAATCCTGCCATGGGGGATGCTAAATCATTGAATGGTAGCGGAACGAGCAACTATACACGTTATTTTAACTGGTTAGTTAGAAATCAGCTTGATTATCGTTATAACATTCCATCAACAGAAGATTTCTATATAGACGCTTCGATTGGTTATGAGGCGCAAAGGTCTACTAACTATTATAATACGGCTTATGCAACAAATTATCCTGCTACTCAGCCATTACTAACTGCGGTTGGTGTCGCTTCAGCTCCCGCAACAGCATCAGAACTGTTTTCAAATTATACGTTTGCTGCTTTTTATTCCAGGGCAGTTATTAACTACAAAAACAAATACTCTCTTAGTGGCTCTTACCGGAATGAAGGTTCATCACGGTTCGGTACTAACAACATCTATGGTACTTTTTATTCAATAGGTGGGGCATGGAGTATTGATCAGGAATCGTTCTTTACCAAACAACATCTGATAACTACTGCAAAGTTAAGAGCATCATACGGTAAAACAGGTAACGCGAATGGCCTGGCCAATTACGCCTGGCGCCCTACAGCCGGTTACGGTTCGAATTATAATTTAAGTAATGGTCAAAACTTTAATACCATTGGTAACATTGATTTGACTTGGGAATCCTCGAAAAAAACAGACATCGGTCTTGACTTAGCATTCTTTAAAGACAGGTTAGGGTTAAGCTTTGATTACTATCATAACAGTATTGATGGTTTGATACAAACAGTAAACCTTTCAAGAACAACCGGTTTTTCAACACAAAGTCAAAATATTGGCGCAATGTTAAATAAAGGAATTGAACTTAGTATAACCGGGGTACCAGTAAAAACTAAAGATTTTACCTGGAAACTAAACTTTAATGTGGCCCATAATGCCAATACGATGACCAAATTGGCTAACCCTGATGCTGTAAATGGTAGCTATTGGTTAGCACAAGGTATGGATTACTATACTTATTATACACGTTTATACGCAGGTGCTGACCCTGCCAATGGTAATGCCTTATGGTACACCGATGCAACAAAAACAGCTACAACAACTACTTATACGGCTGCAGCAAGGGTGCCATACGCCCAGGCGGATCCAAAAGTTACCGGCGGCTTAGGAAGTTCATTCAGCTATAAAGGATTCACTTTATCTGCCGATGCTTATGGTAGTTTTGGTAATCGTATAAGCGACAGCTGGTCACTTTACCTGCAAGATGGTGCGCAGTTAGTAACAGGTAATAAATATCAATATAGCTGGCTTAACAGGTGGACCACGCCCGGACAGGTTACGGATGTTCCTAAGCTGGTTTACGGTGGTGGTAGCTCTGCAAGCTCGTCAAGTTTTTCAACACGATTTTTATATTATGGCGATTTCATTCGTTTAAAGAATGTGTCTTTAGGGTATGATTTTAAAAACATAGGCATCTTAAAGAAAATTGGTATCTCTAAATTATATGTATACGGAAGAGCTACGAACTTATATGTAAAAACTTACGACAATCGCTTGCCATTTGATCCGGAAGTGCCTGTAACTGGTTTCTCTACGTTAGATATACCTCCTGTTAAAACATTTACAATGGGTATAAATGTTGGATTATAAAAAATATAAAAATATGAAAAAGCAAAAATTAATATATATACTAATTGCGGCTGCGTCAATAACGGCCTCCTGCAAAAAAAGCTTCCTTGATGAAGTACCGCCAAGTGCAGTGACAGTTACCCAGGCCATTAAAACCGAAAACGATTTGGCCGACGCTGTTAACGGGATGTATAATTCAATGAAAGCAACTACCTTATTTGGCAGGGATATTCCAGTATTAGGCGATTTATTAGCGGACAATACCTACGTTAATTTTACGAATTCCGGTAGGTATTTGTCTGAAAATAACTACACATTTATTGCATCTTCTGCAGAAGCGAGCAATATTTGGTCGCAAGGTTATTATTCAATACTACAAGCAAACCGCATTATTTACGAAGGCCGGAAATTGCCGGCAACCAATAATGTAAATCAATTAGTGGGTGAAGCTTACGCAGTACGTGGATTAGTGTACCTGGAGTTGGTTAACTTTTTTTCAACACCTTATACCATTAACCCAAATGCGCCGGGCGTTCCAGTGATTACCGTTCCCGAATATATTAGCGGTGCTAAGATTCAACCATCACGTGGAACCGTTACGGCAGTTTATAGCAAAATTATAAGTGACTTAGATAGCGCTTACGCTATTATGCCTACCACATCCACTACATTACACGCAACAAATTCAGACTTTATTGCAAAATATGCTGCCAAGGCCATTGAGTCGAGAGCTTATTTGTATAAAGGTGATTATGCCAGTGCCCGCGATGCAGCACTCCTGGTAGTTCAAAATGGCGGCTATACGTTAGCTCAAACATCAAGTGCCTTTACAGCATTTTGGGCAAGCGCTACAGCAACTACAACTAAACTTGAAACTATTTTTGAATTGAATCAAAATGCTTCGAGCAATTTAGGTAATACTGGTTTAGATGCGATGTATTCTCAGGCAGGATACGGCGATATACAAGCTACTACTAACCTTTATGATTCGTATAGTACCACAGATTATCGAAAATCATTAATGATAAATGGTACCAGGGGAGGTTCACAAGCTTATATCATTAATAAATATTCTAATTATTCAAATACAGATAAAGACGAAGTAAAGATTATACGTTATGCTGAAGTTATTTTGACGCTTGCAGAGGCTTATGCAAACCTTAACGATAACACTAACGCGCAGCTATATTTAAATCAGATAGCAAAACTGCGTGATCCTGCGTTTATTGGTTACAGTTCAACAGGTGCACAATTAATAAATGATATTTTAAATGAAAGGCGCAAGGAACTTGCCTTTGAGGGACTACGATTTTTTGATTTTACGAGGTTAAATCTTCCAATCACACGTCCTGCTCAAGGACACGGTTATGCATCGTATCCTACTGTGTCGATAACCGATTTCAGAAGGCTTCAACCTATCCCGCAAGGAGAAATTGATGCGAATAAAAACATGGTACAAAATCCAAGCTATCCATGATATTAAGTTGATATAACAATAAAAGGCCCTGGTTTTCGGGGCCTTTTTATTTACAAACCCGATGTATTAATAATTGATAAATTAAAACTACTTCAACTTATCAGGATGTTTTAATATATTTAATTAACGTAACAAATAATCGCACGTTCGGCAACATCATCATGAAAATAAAATTAATTTATTGCCTCCTTTTTTTTGCTTTTGTATTAAATAGTAAAGCTGTGTTTGCACAAGGCAGCCCAGGGCAAAACCAGGTATACATGAATGGGGTCTCTGTAAAAGAAACTGATCATTCTGGGATTGAGGGTTCTCCTTTTTTTAATGATGATTGGGAAACCGGCATAGTTATGCTGGCAGATGGCAGGACTTTTAAGGATATGTCTTTAAAATATAATATATACAAAGATGAGTTGTATTTTAAAGACCCGAATGGAGAAACAAAATCATTTTCAACCCCGGTAAAGGAGTTTAAAATAGAAGGCGGTAATTCTAACTCAAAGGATTTTAAAAACGGCTTCACAAATATATCAGGCTATACAGCACAATCTTTTTTTCAGGTACTTAGTGAAGGAAGTGTGCAGCTGTTAAAAAAGCACAGATGTTTAGTGACAGAAACTACAGGAATTGATTTAGGTACAGTAACCAAAAAGTTTACTGTAAAGGAAAGTTATTACATTATTATATCAGGCGTGGCCACTTTGATAAAAAAGGATAAAAAATCAATACTGGCTTTATTGAGCAATAAGCAAGGCGAATTAGAGACGTATATAAAAACCAACAAATTAGATTTGAAAAATGATGACGCTCTCGCTAAACTGATTAACTACTACAATTCAATATAGTTACCTGCTGCTAAAATTGTATCCTTGTTTATCAAATTTAATGTAGTTATGTGAGCCAGTTGGTTGATAAGTGTAACCGATTTAATTACTGTCTCACTATAATCGTCACTATCTCCATTAAAGATGATCCCTTTGGTCAGAATATTTCTCGAACGTAACGCATCAATAGATAACAAAGTGTGATTAATGCTGCCCAGATAATTTTGAGAAACCAGTATAACTTCGGCATCTAATTGTTTGATCAGGTCGATCATCAAAAAACGGTCGTTAAGAGGTACCATTAAACCACCCGCGCCTTCTATGATCAATTGGTTATCCGTTTTCGGGATGATAATTTTTGCCGGATCGATCTCAATACCATCCAGTGCCGCCGATTTGTGTGGCGAAAATGGCTGTGTTAAGCGATATGCCTCTGCATGAAATTTAGATATGGGGTTTGATACCAGGCTTTGTACCAGTAACGTATCACTGTTGTCAAGGTCGCCGGATTGAATGGGTTTCCAGTAATCGGCTTTTAGTTTTTCAACCAAAATTGCTGATACAATGGTTTTACCAATCCCGGTACCAATTCCGGTAATAAATAGCGGTCGTTTAGCCATGGATGTTTTCATTTAATAATTTAGCAAGCTTAATAATGTCAGCTTCGGTATTAAAAGCATGCAGGCATAACCGAAGGCGTTCTGTACCTATGGCTACCGTAGGGCTTAAAATGGGCCTTACATCAAAGCCTGCATTTTGTATTATTGCTGCAGTATTAGCTGTTAATTCATTCCCGCCGATAACAATACATTGGATGCTACTATTGCTTTCAACAAGGCCAGGTATCGCTACGCCTGTCTTAAATAACTCGATATTGTTCTTTAGCGTTTCCTGTTGCTTTATCGATTGTGCTAAATAACGGTAAGCCACCTTAATACCCGCCAATTGTACAAACGAAGCTGCTGTAGTATATATAAATGAGCGCGCGAAATTGATCAGATAATTGCGCAGTAACTCACTACCTAAAACAATAGCGCCGTGTGCACCTAATGCTTTGCCGAAAGTAACAACCGTAGCAAAAACTTTATCCTGTAAATTAAGCTCATTAATTAATCCCCTGTTAAATACACCTACAGCATGAGCTTCGTCAACAATCAGGAGCGCAGCGTATTTATTTGCTAATGCTAAAATTTCGTCAATTGGCGCGGTATCACCATCCATTGAATATACGCTTTCGATAGCGATATAACAATTGCCTTTGGCCTGCTTTAGCTTATCCTCAAGGCTATTCAGATCGTTATGCTTAAATGTATATCTATACGCATGACTTAGCCTCACACCATCAATAATACTGGCGTGTATCAATTCGTCGGTAATCACAGTGTCGCCGCGTTGTGGCAGGCTTGAGAATAGACCAACGTTGGCATCATATCCCGAATTAAAGATCAACCCGGCCTGCACGTTATGAAATTTGGCTATGTTGTGTTCAAGTTCTTCACAAAGGGCTGTATTACCGCTCAGCAACCTCGAACCTGTTGATCCATTTAAATGTGTGTGCTGTTGTAGATATTGATTTATATCTTCTTTGATTTCAGGCGATCGGGCGAAACCCAGGTAATCGTTCGAGTAAAAATCGATCAGGCTGTTTTCAGGTTTGAGCGACCGGTAAGTTCCGTTTGCCTTTCTCTCATCAAGTTTGTTCTGAATATAGATCTCAGCTTTAGTCAATGCAATAATTTTGCACTAAAATAAGAAAAGCGGCTCAAGGCCGCTTTTTCTTTTAAATTTATTTTTGAGATGGAGGAGGAGGAGGGGTACCGCCGCCGCCTTGGCCACCACGATTTTGCATTCTTGAAGCCTGATCAGCCAAGATTTTATCATAAGCAGTTTTTTGATCTGCTGTTAAAAGAGCTTTGATTTTATCAGTTGTAGCTTTTCTCATCGGCATCATTGCAGACATCATTGCCTGCCTGTCGCCATTTGCCGCAGTTCTGATGCTATCCATTTTTGCAGCTTGTGCTGTGAAAATAGCTGTAACTTTAGCTGTTTGATCGTCATTCAACGTTAGCTGGGTCTGTAAATTTTTGGCCTGTTCCGCCGGAGTCATTCTTTGACGACCCTGAGCCTTGCTCAGAGACACTATGCTTACTACGAAGCAACATACCATCAATAATTTTTTCATTTCTTTAAGTTTTTATTGTTTATGATAAAGATAATGGCATTTGGTTTAATATCAAACACGTAACTTAATTGTTGCTTTGCTCCATTTTTGATATTGAACGTTGCATTTGCATCATCATGGCGGTTAGGCTTTCCATAGTTGGTTCGGCCACTGGCTGTGGTAACTGGGTTGATATAAAAGCTTTTGCTTTCCATAGTTCAAGGATGTCTTCGCTGCCAACTTCGTATGGTTCGTACACCGGGTTATCCGAAACTAACTTCAGCTTTTTCTGATCTTTAAATTTGTTACCAATGCGTTTGTAAACCACACCATCATTTTTGCTTACCACTACATAGGTTTCAGCATTTTTTACATCGGCCCAGTTTTCTACATATTCGGCTATAATAATAGACCCAGATGGCAATGGCAGCATCGAATCGCCTTTGATCTCGAAGGCCCGGTAAGTGCCGTTGGTAAACATAGGCAGGTTAAACTTGGGTAGTTTAGCCACATATTCAGGATCGGCATAGCCATTCATGTAACCGGCGCTGGCTTTAACCGGCACCAATTCAATATTTTCGTTATCGTCCCTATCAACAGAAATACTTAACACCCTTAAGTTAGCAGGGTTGCCCTTTGGTTTGGGCGCCCATTTGTCATCAATTACTTCATTTATAAAATCATCAACAGTAATATCGAAAAATAATGCTATCTTTTTTAGCAAATCGTACTTGGGTTCAGCACGTTCTTCTTCGTATGCACCTACCAGCGATCTTTTTATATCTATCTGATCTGCAAACTGTTGCTGTGTTAATCCCTTCTTTTTTCTGAGGAATTTAATATTTGATGAAATATTTGACATAAAATTTGGATTTACTAAAATTGTTAGTATTTTTATGCCAATAAAATTAGTAATTATTTTTCATTTAACAAATAAAAATTATGAACAGCTTCATTTATATCATTACAGACCGTAACCGTAACTGTTTACATACAGGCATGTGCACCGATTTGCTAAAGACATTAGACTTTTATACGCAAATGCCAAACCTGTTTTTTGATAGTGCACAACAGCTTAACCGCTTGGTATATTTTGAAGAATTTACTAACGAAGAGCAGGCCATGCAGCGCTTTAAATATGTAAGTACTTTTACCAGGGCCCAAAAAGAAAAAATGATCAGATCTGTTAATCCCGACTGGGTAGACCTGACCATTGGTTTGCGTTTCGAAATTAATGCTGCCCAGCAGTTACAGCAACGCCGGGCAATTCGTCCCGCTGTGGCTAAACAGCGTAAGTATGTTATTTCTTAACAAATTTTAATGCGCCCGAATTCATACAATATCTTTTGCCGCCTCTGTTGGCAGGGCCATCATCAAAAACATGGCCCAGGTGTAAGCCTGTACTTTTTTCAATAACCTCGCTGCGTTCGCCGTCGGCATCTCGTCGTATTTCAATAGCATTAGAGTTTGCCGGTTTAACAAAACTTGGCCAGCCTGTTCCGCTATCATATTTGTCATCCGATGTAAATAACACGTCGCCGGTAGCGGCACTTACAAATACACCCTTTTCGTGCAGATCAAAATATGCGTTTTTGTAAGGCGGCTCGGTGCCTTGCTCAACCATAATGTAATACTGGTTGGGTGTTAATATCTTTTTCCACTCGGCCGCAGTTTTTGCCTTTGATCTTTGGGCCGGTTTGGTTTGCGCGCTGGAATTGTATCCGCAAAAAGCGATAAATAATGTCAGTGTTAAAATGTTGAGTGCTTTTTTCATTTTGATATTCAATTGGTTTAGTGATAGCCCGCCTATATTGGCGACTGTACTAGATACGCAGTAAAATACAACCCGGTTTTTTTTGCAGCCGCGGTTTTACAAACCCATGATATTAGTTTGTTTTAAAAGATAACGGAGCGGTTATCACATCAACCAAACCATTGCTTTGTTCAATATCAAACTGACTAACAGTGGCCTGGTTACCATTGGCATCGGTTAAAACAATATTTCTGTCGGGATTGATCTTCGCACTTAGTGTACTGCCTGCTAAGGTTGTGATACTGGTTTGCCCCTTAGTTTTGATTTGTTTTGCGATATCTTTTACACTCAATCTGCCCACTACAACATAGCCGTTAACCTGTTGAGCAAGATCGGCGCTATGCGTCGGTTTCATCAATGAATCAATAGCGCCGGCAGGTAGCTTTTTAAAGGCGTTATCGGTAGGAGCAAACACTGTATAAGTACCGCCCTTTAGTGTTTCGGCTAAGCCGGATGCCGATAGCATGGCGGCAAATATGGTATGATCTTTTGATTTAGATAAGTTTTTCACCAGATCGTTAGCCGAAGTCATCATGCCATCGCCAACCATGCGTGTTTTAGGTGCCGGTTGTTTTGCCGGTGTTTTTTTTGAGGTATCTGTTTGAGCGCTCGCATTAAGGGCTATCAGGCCAACAGCTAATAATATGATGATCTTTTTCATAAGTTTTATGTAATTACCAACCCGGTGCAAAGTTTAAGCCAAATACAGGTCTCCGGATATCGGTACGGTTAAACGGAAACGCATAGTAAGGTTCTAAAATAAACGCGCCAAACACATTTATCCTTAACGACAGACCAACGCTGGTTGCAGGTACACGTTCTAATTTACCATTGATGATGTCAGGATTGGTTTTAAAGATCGTGATTTTATCGCCCCCGTTCCATGCTAAGCCTGCATCGTAAAACAAATTAAGGTCCGAGAAGAAAAACTTTGATTTTATCTGCGATAGTTTTTCTGGGCCGGTAAACGGTAAACGAACTTCGAAATTAAAAACTGCTATACTGTTACCTGATAGCTCATCAATAGTAAAATTATTAGATGATGGTGCCGAGGTAGAACCATTATTATTATAAAACGTATTAGGCTCGTACCCACGAATGTAAAATGGATAGCCAACGTATAAAGGATATAGCCCGCTGCTGTTGCCGATGCGGCCATAACTAAAAAACCTTGTTGCAAAAGTTACCGGAGCCACACGTACGTACTTACGCAGATCGATAGTAGGAGCAAAGAATTTGTAGGTGCCAAAATCATATTCAATCCCTAAACGGTACCTAAAACCGGTTAGCGGGGAGGTAATGGCAAAATACGAGTTATCGCCAACAAAAGCTGCGCTTAACTGGTATAATGCGTACGAATTTAAGTTGGTAAAATACCTTTGCGCTGCCAGATCCTGAGTTTCCTCGTTATTAGGCACCTTAACATGGCCGCTGTTTAAATAATTGCCTGTTGTATAATCGTAATCGGTATAGTACCTGTCAACTCTAAAGTAGTTGTAAACCGCTCCTGTGCCAAACTCTATCCGGTGTATTTTTGAAAACGGATAAGAAGTGAACAATTGGATCCCATCCTGAAAGTTACGGATAATATCTTGCCGTTGCTGAATTGCAGTAGTAGTTTGCGAATTGTTTAGGGGATAATTAGGGATATAAACTTCACTGTAAAAACCATATTGCTGTGGTATGTGCGATAAGCCTACACCAAAGTTCCAGCGCCCTTTTTGCCTGATATAAGCTACCTGTGCACCAAAATCATAAACCTGGCCGTTAACGTTCGCTCCTGCAAAGATCTGATTCTGGCCCAGTATATCGCTAAACACGCCTTGTATACCGCTTGCCAAACCTGCGCCGTATTGTGTGCTTGCGCCGATACCTACACCACTGCTGGCCAGGTAGTCCAGTTTAAACTGAGGGCGGTATCTTTCGCTCTCGATCGAGTCTATCGGAAGTTTTTGATAAGCCAGGAAGTTATTCAGATTTGAATTGATCAGGTCGACACCTACCGACTTTGCAGGCGGCAATAATGCCGCATCAAAATTCAAGCCCTGCGGATCGACAACTTTAGGTTTAAAGTCGGACACGCGGGCATTATACAGCGCGTATTTCTGAGCTTTGTAATACGAGTAAACAACATCGTTATTATAAGATAAACTCAACGCCGGCGAAAACTCGGTAATGCCGCTGATGCCGGTAAACAGGTCTGTCATTTGCTCAACCTTGCCATCGCTTAGGGTATAGCGGTACATATTTCTGAAGCCATCGCGGTTTGACAGGAAATAGATCTGTTTATCATCAGCCGAAAACTGCGGGTTAAGGTTATTGGCACCGTTAAATATGGTGATGTCGGTTATTTTTTTGGTAGCCAGATCCATTACCGCCAGGTTGAACGGAATGGTTTGCGCTAACGATTTATCGTAAGTAGTACGATCAGACGAAAAAACCAGTGATTTACCATCATGCGAAAAACTTGGCTGATAGTCCGAATATTTATCGTCGGTTAACCGGGTTAGTTCTTTATCCTCAAAACTGTACATGTACAGGTCGCTTTGCCCTTCAGACATACCGCTGAACACTACGTTATTACCATCGGGCGACCAGGTTACATAGCTAAACTGTTCGGCCTCGCCCATTGGGATAGTAGCCAGGATGCGCCCGTTTGCTACGTTAACGATGACTAGTTTATTGCGCCCGCCGCTAAACACACTGAAAGCAAAGCGCTTACTATCCGGCGACCACGCGCCCGCCGACTCAATAAAGTTAAATTCGTCGATATGGGTATTGGATACCTTACTGGTTAGCTTTCGTAAAATTTTGCCCGTATGCGCGTCTGCCAGGTAAAGGTCGACCGTAAACAGATCCTTCTCCGAAAGGAAAGCCACATAATTACCATCCGGACTGATGGCTGGCGCCACATTCATTTCGCCCGAATTTTTATAGTCAATAATTTTATTACCGATAGGTACTTGCGCAGTGTCCTTTAAAAAAGGTTTATAGGCCGCCTGTATCGAATTTTTCCATAAACTGGACAGGGTTTTTTCATCATAGCCAAACGTTTTACGGATGCCGTAATCTAAACCGAAACGTGCCGTGTTTTTGAAGAAAGGCACGATCACGGTATCGCCATAGGTTGAGCCGATGAACGACCAGAATGCCTCACCATAACGGTACGGGAAATATTTGCCGCTCTCCGTCAGGTCGCGAATGGTGGGGATGTCTTTAGTCAAATACGCATCGCGCATCCACATGGCTGTGTAGGCATCTTTTTTACCCAACGACAGGTACTCGGCCATACCCTCAATCATCCATAGCGGTATATTACCGATCTCGGAAAAGTTAGTACTGTCGTTATCCATCAGCGAGTGGTACTGGAAAGCGTGAACCATTTCATGCCCGATCACGTGGCGCGTAGTTTGGTTGTTTTCCATAAAAGGCATCACTATCCGGTTTTTTAAGCCTTCGGTAACACCACCGGTACCTACGCCGATTTCGCCCTCGATAGCCGTAGTTTGCTGGAAATCGGGATGGTCCGCATAAATAATAATAGGGTTAGGGCGCTTAAATGTATCGCGAAAAACCTGCTGGTGCAGGGTATACCACAACTCGGTTTCCTGGGCGAAACGCTTGATCAGGCTGTCGTTTTTGATGTAATAATAGATCTCAAAGTGCGGCGTGCGAAATACCTGGAAATCGAGGTTTTTATACCGTACCTTATTCTGTCCAAAATATTGGGCCTGTGCATTAGTAGATGTTAAAAGAGCGGCTGCAATAAAAATAAAGAAAGCAATAGCAGCTATATTGAATCGCGAAAGTAAATATCGTTTATTCATATATTGATATTTGTGAGCCATATATGGCGTTAATATAATCAAAATTAACCCTTACATAACGGTTAAAGTCGATAATTATTTGTTCGGCGGAACGTTTTCAGTCGGATTTTTTTGTTGTTCCGGCTCATTTAGTTTTAATTGAGCAGTATCAAGCAAAGTACTGTCTGCAGATAACGTGTCTGTTTTAACATGCGGCGACGGGCAATCATATTGCTTGGTGATCTTGGTCCACGGTTTTGGGAATGGCCCGGGTGCATAACCCGATTTCGGATCGGCATAAACCTTCTCCATAAAACGTCCAAAGATAGGTAAAGCCGTGTGCGAGCCCTCGCCACTGTCGGTAGTGGTAAAGTGTATGCTCCGGTCATCGGCACCCACCCAAACGCCTGTTACCAGGTCCTTGGTGATCCCCATATACCAGGCATCAACGTATTTTGACGAAGTGCCTGTTTTGCCGCCAATCTGGTTGTCGTTTTTCTTCCACAAGCCCGGGTACTCCCATAAAGCCTGCGAAGTGCCGCCCGGCTCTTCCATGCCCCCGCGGAACATATACAGCATCAGCCATGCGGTTTCTTCACTTAGCACTTTTTCAGTTTTTAAGCTAAACTCCTGCAATACATTGCCATCCTGATCGGTTATTTTGGTTACCAGGATAGGATCTATCTTATTGCCCTTGTTGAGGAAGGTACTGTAAGCACGCACCATTTCGTACACCGAAACATCATTGGTGCCTAAGGATACCGATGGTATGGATTTTAGCGGACTTTCAATACCGCATTTGTGCGCATATTCCACCACCTTATCCCAACCTACTTTTTCGGTAAGCTGCGCGGTTATCGAGTTAACGGACTTACCCATGGCCCAGCGTAACGACATTTCCTGGTACGAGAAACTGAAAGAAGCGTTTTTTGGCTCCCAAACTTCATCCTTGCCACCATCCTTAAATTTGATGGATACCGGTTGATCTACAAATTTATCGCAAGGCGAAAAGCCATTATCAAGCGCGGTAACATAAGCAAAAGGCTTGAAGGTTGAACCCGCCTGGCGCTTGGACTGGTTAACATGGTCGTAATTAAAATATTTATGATCAATGCCACCTACCCATACTTTGATCTTGCCGCTGGTTGGCTCAATGGTCATCATACCGGTATTGAGCATGCGTGCGTAATATTGTATTGAGTCGAGCGAAGAGAAGGTGGTATCACGGTCACCATGCCATGTAAATACCTTCATTTTTTTCTGGCGGCTTAAAAACATCCGTATTGAATCGATATTACCTTTGTATTTTTTATCTAAAGCTTTAAAAACAGGTAGTTTGGCAGCTACCTTCATCGCATAATCGGGTATTTCATTACCGTCAGGATCACGCCACGGGTTCTTTTTACCCCATAGGTTATTGAACCTGTTCTGCAGCATTTTCATCTTTTCGGCAACAGCTTCTTCGGCGTATTGCTGTAGGCGCGAATCAATAGTGGTATAGATCTTCAGCCCATCCTCATACAGATCATAACCGTTATCGGCGCACCACTTTGCCAGCCATTTTTCAACCGCACGGCGGATGTACGAGTCGCCCTGCGATTCATCTTCTACATAACTCAGGTCGAGCTTAAGCGGTTGGGCGCTGTACAGATCAAGATCGGCTTTGCTTAGATAGTTGTACTTATTCATTTGCTTAAGTACAGTATTGCGCCGCTCTAACGATTTTTCGGGGTTTTTGATCGGGTTGTAGGTTGATGTTGCTTTTAACATTCCTATCAATGTAGCCGCTTCGGCGGTATTTACGCCAAACGGGTCTTTGTTAAAGTACTTACGTGATGCTGTTTTTACGCCAAACGAGTTATTACCAAACGGCACCGTATTGAGGTACAGCGTTAAAATTTCCTGCTTGCTGTAAACATGCTCAATTTTATAGGCCGTTATCCACTCTTTGCATTTAAAAACAAGCGTTCGCAAAATGGGGATGTGCCGCACAAAACCCTGCGATTTCTTTTTGCGCGTTTCGAAGAGGTTTTTGGCTAATTGCTGTGTAATGGTGCTGCCGCCGCGTCTTTCGCCCTTAGCTGTTGAAAGCATACTGGTAAAGAATGAATAGAAATCGACACCGCCATGCTGGTAAAAACGCTGATCTTCGGTAGCTATCAATGCGTTGATGAGGTTAGGCGATATGTTTTTAAACTCGACAGGCGAGCGGTTCTCTTTATAAAATTTACCTAACAGTTTACCATCCGAATAATATATTTCTGACGATAGAGAAAGGCTTGGGCTTTTAATGTCCTGCATATCAGGAGAGTATCCAAACAGCCATAAAAAGTTAAGCTCAATTGCGCAAAAGAACAGGATAAGAAAATAGGCGAAGATAACGAAATAACGTAGGAAACGGTTTTTTATACGTTTGAACATTGGGTAAAGATGTAAAATTATGGCGCTAATTCATAGCTCCACAACAAATATTAACATTATTGGTTTGTTTAACGAATATTAGGGTTAACTTGTACAAAGCTATTTTTTAGTATGGAAAATTTATCCAAAAAATTCAAAATTTCTTCGGGTAACCATTTCGATTTTGAGGATCATCCAACGGATGATACCTGCGGTTACAAAAAAGAAGATGCCGAAACCCTGTTAGCTGATCTTAAAGCAAAAATAGAGTCGCTGCAAAACGAGCTTTACGCCGAAAATAAACACGCGCTGCTTATTATCTTCCAGGCGATGGATGCTGCAGGTAAGGATAGTGCCATTGCTCATACCATGAGCGGTTTAAACCCGCAGGGATGCCAGGTTTACAGCTTTAAGCAACCCAGCACCGAAGAGCTGGATCACGACTTTTTATGGCGCCACTACCAGGCCTTGCCCGAACGCGGCCGCATTGGTATCCATAACCGCTCGCATTACGAAAACGTGCTGGTTTGCAAAGTACATCCCCAACTGGTAGTTGAGCAGCGTATCCCTGGTATCAATCATATTAACGATATCGGCCACGATTTTTGGGAAGAACGCTATCAAAGCATCCGCTCTTTCGAAAGGCACCTCAGCAACAACGGCACCGTCATCCTCAAATTCTTTTTAAACGTTTCGAAAAATGAGCAACGAGATCGTTTTTTAAAGCGTATTGACAGCCCGGAAAAGAACTGGAAATTTTCAGTAGCCGACATCGCCGAAAGGCACTACTGGGGCAAATACATGGATGCCTATAAAAAAGCTATTAACGCTACTGCTGATGATAAAGCTCCGTGGTACGTCATCCCCGCCGATAAAAAATGGTTTACCCGGATCGCCATCTCTGCCATAATGCTCAAAACCCTCGAGAGCTTGAAGCTTAGTTATCCCGTTTTACCCAAAGCTGAAAAGGAAAAACTACAGGAAGCAGTAGCCGTGCTAAGAGGTGAAAAGTAGAGATTTAGTTTTGCCATTTCCGTAATTACCCTTACTTAAACGTTAGTAAAAGGTGGGTATTTGTCGGTATTTTTTTAACTATTTTATGTTTTTATTGATGAAATGATAAGTGTAATATCAAGCTCGCTTCGGGTGTATTGATATAAATTTAAGCATTTTTGCAGGAATAACCAATTAAACCATGTCATTTCGAACGATAGTGAGAAATCTTCTGCTCCAAGCCAGTCTACAGCAGAAGATTTCTCAGTCGTTCCTCCTTCGAAATGACAAAGAGGGATAAGGTCCTAATCCACCATTATCTCATCGGCAAAAATATAGCTGGGTTCGCCTTTGCTTTCGTGCCATTCGGGCAACGGGCCGTACTGGTGGGCCACTACTTTAATATACCGGGCCCTGGTATTCAGCTCGGCGGCAAAGGCCTGGGTTTTTACTTCAAGGTCTTTGATATCAATTTTGGTGTTTACACTGGCTGCTTTTGTAAAGCTCTTACCATCATCAGAAGTATAGTAGTCAACCGATTTTGGGAATACGATCCATGCGCCGGTATCCTGTAAAGTTTCGATGCTCACCTTTTTAACCGGTTTAACAGCACCCAGGTCAAGCACCGCTTCCAGATCGTTACCCTGGAAACCCTGCCAGTGCCCAACCCGCCAGTTGGTAGTACCGTACAGGCCGTCTATCAGGGCATCGTTGCTGCCCGCGGTATAATTGGGATGAACTTTACTTAACGACCCGATCTTCAAGTTATCATTCAGTTTTGTCAGTTTAGCTTCAACCACAAAGCTTGATTTATCATTTTTGATCCCAATGCATTTAATGGTTGTTGTTGCCGATAAGGTAAACGGTTTGGTGAACAGGGTAGAAGAAGCGGTAGGTGTTGAACCATCCAGGGTATAATAGATCTTCACGTCGCCTTCGTTACAACCAAAGGATACGGTGGTTTGCCCTTTAAAGGTGGATGTGGGATAGATCACATAAGGGTTGGGCACAATAAGTTCATCGCTGATGCGTGATGCCGGTTTTTCCAGCTCCTGCATAAACAGTTTATTGGGTAAGCGCCCGGTAAATACCTCCCAATCGCCGCCGTTGGCAATATCGTTAAAAGTTAGATACAGTTTGTTATAAGGCTTGTTATTGAGGTTCATCCCCTGCAAATAAAAGCTGGATGCTGAGTAGCCCGAACCCATAATGTTGAATTTTTTCCCATTTTCCAGGTTGATGGTGATCTTATCAAAGCCGGGTAAACCGATCAGGTAATCGGGCCCGCCGGGAGCTATGGTATAAAAGCCTAAAGCGCTCATTACGTACCATGCGCTCATTTGCCCGCAATCTTCGTTACCTGCTAAGCCATCAGGCGTGGCGCGGTATTGTTCGCGCATAATTTTATTAACGTAAAACTGGGTTTTATACGGATCATCGGTAAAATTGAACAGGTAAGCCATGTGGTGGCTGGGCTCATTGCCATGCGCGTACTGTCCGATTAAACCGGTAATATCGGATTGCGCGCGGCCGGTCAATTTATCTGTCGTGGTAAACAGTTCTTCCAGCTTGGCTTCAAATTTTTCTTTACCACCCATATGGTCGATCAACCCGTCAACATCCTGCGGTACTAAAAACGAGTATTGCCACGAGTTACCTTCGGTATAATTGTTATTGACATCGGTAGGCAAAAACGGCGCGAACCACCCGCCGTTTACCCTCGCCCGCATAAAACCCGTTTCGTTATCATACAGGTTTTTCCAGTACTGGGCGCGTTTAATAAAGTCAGCATAGTCCTGCGGCTTGTTCATCATTTTAGCCATCTGGGCAATGCACCAATCGTCAATAGCATATTCCAGTGTTTTTGATACCGATTCGTGCTCTTTATCGGCCAGCACGGCACCATTGGCGCGGTATGCATCTAAACCGTATTGATTGCGATTGACAGCAGCTTTCATAGCGGCAAGCGCCTCTTCGGCGTTAAAATCACGGATGCCTTTCGCGTAAGCATCTACAATAACAGGTATAGCATGATTACCTACCATACAATAGGTTTCGCTTGATGCCAGCGGCCAGATAGGCAGCAGCCCGCCCTGCTCATACATCGCTAAAAAGCTTTTAATAAAATCGGAGGTGCGCTTGCGGTTAATAATGGTTTGCAGCGGGTTTTCGGCACGGTAGGTATCCCATAATGAAAAAACCGTGTAATATTCAAAGCCCTCGGCTTTATGTACTTTTTTATCGAGGCCACGGTATTGCCCGTCAACATCGCTGTACACGTTTGGCGCGCACATGCTGTGGTAAAGCGAGGTGTAAAAAATGGTCTGTTTAATTTTGGCATAATCAATATTGGGCTGCCTGTTAGCGCGGGGCTGCCCGAAACTGCCGCCATAAGCGCCGTAATTACTATTCTGGTCGTTATTAGGTATCTGCGGAAGCGCCGAAGCACCACCCTGTACATCAATTTTTGCCAGTTCATTGTTCCAATCGGCTTTGGCTGCCTTTTGCACCTTTTTAAAATCGAAATCGGGCACTTCTTTATCCAGGTTGTTTAAGGCGCCTTCGGTACTAACCGATGATATACCCACTTTGGCTATTACTTCGCCGGGATTTTCAAATTGCAGGTACATTTTTACGTTTTTACCTTCAACCTTGGTCTGGTCATTTTGTAAAGCGTCGTTTAAAGCTATGCCATATGTTTTAAACGGTTTTGAAAACTTAGCGTAGAAGTACACATACTGATCATCCGCCCATGATTTTGAGCGACGGAAGCCCCGGATCTCATGGTCGTTCACCATCTCTATCCACGAGTCGAGCACCTTATCGCGGTATTGCAGATCGATAATGATATTAGCCTGTTTTGTGCCACCCGGGAAACTGTAACGGTGTACACCAACACGTTTGGTTGCAGTTAGCTCCACATCAACATTGTATTTTTCGAGGTGGGTTTTATAGTAGCCCGGCGATGCCTGCTCGTTTTTCTTTTTAAACGGCGAACTGTAATCTTCTTTTTTAAATTCAGGTTCGCCGGTTGTAGGCATAAACAACACATCGCAATAATCGGCAATGCCGGTGCCGCTCAGGTGCGTGTGTGAAAAGCCATAAACAACGGTATCGGTGTAATGATAGCCCGAACAGCCATCCCAGCCGGTTAGCCGCGTATCCGGACTTAACTGTACCATCCCGAAAGGAACCACCGCGCCGGGATAAGTGTGCCCGTGACCGCCGGTGCCTATAAAGGGGTCTACAAGCCTGGTATAATCGCGCTTTGATTGTGCGTGGAGCGATAGGTTGGCAGTACAGAAAACAGTTAACAGGGATATAAAAAGATGGTGTTTATATTTCATGGTACTATAAACGAAAAAATGTTGCCGTGAATATCGTGACAAAAAAGTTAATTTCCGTCTCACAGTTTTAAGAGTGGAATATAGTTGGATTTAATGACAGAAAGCGCGGAGAATCAGCACAAAGAACACAGAGATTTTTAAACAACTGAAAAAGCTCAGGTGACATCTGTGTTTTTAACTCTCTGCAGCCTCTGTGGTTAATTTAGAAAGCAAATCCGAAATTGAAAATTTGAAATCCGAAATCCTTCACTGTTCTATCTCAAAATCATCGGCATCCGCCAGAAACGGTAACTGCCTGCGCACCTTAATCAGTTCTTCGGGGTTAATGGTAAAGGTGTAAACGTCTTCCTCATCGCGTTTGTAATATATTACGTTGCCGTTAGGGTCAATACACATTGAGTCGCCCGAATGGTAAATTTCGTTACCATCGTGCCCAACACGGTTAACGGCAATAATATAACACTGGTTTTCAACAGCCCTTGCGGGGATAAGCGTGCGCCAGTGCAGCGAGCGTTTTTCGGGCCAGTTGGCTACCACCAGCATCAGGTCGTAAGCGGTATCTTTGTTACGTAACCATACCGGGAAACGCAGATCGTAACATACTATGGGGCAAATTTTCCAGCCTTTTAATTCAACAATCAGGCGTTTGGTACCTGCGGTATAAGTATGATGTTCTTTGCCAAGGGCAAATAAATGGCGTTTGTCGTAATGTTCAAAGCTGCCATCGGCACGCATCCATATCAGGCGGTTGTAGTATTTGCCGCTTTCGCTAATGATGAGGCTGCCGGTAATCACGCAGTCGTATTTTTGGGCCGTGTCCTTCATCCACTGCATGGTTTTGCCATTCATGGGTTCGGCCAGGGTTTCGGCATTCATGGTAAAACCGGTGTTAAACATCTCTGGTAAAATGATCAGGTCTGTTTTTTCGCGGATTCCCGATAGTCGCAGGGTAATGTTTTGCAGATTTTTATCAACGTTCTCCCAAAACAGGTAACCCTGAAACACGGTTATTTTTAAGTTTTCCATAATACGTATAGTTTAGTAAAAACTATTCCATCGGCATGTATATTATATTTTAAGCAGTTTTTCAACTGCACGGTCTAATGTTTCCTGTTTTTTGGCAAAGCAAAAGCGCAATACGTGGTGGTCTGTACCACGGGTGTAAAACGCTGATGTAGGTATTGATGCTACTCCAAACTCTTTGGTTATACGCAGCGCAAAGTCGCTGTCTTTTTCATCGCTGATCCTGTCGTACTTAACCGACTGAAAATAAGTGCCCGCGCAAGGCAGCAGTTCAAATTTGGTTTGAGCCAGGGCAGCGCGGAAATGATCGCGTTTTTGCTGAAAAAAGTTGGGCAGATCAAGATATACGTTTTCATCTTTCAGGTATTCGGCAATGGCGTACTGCATAGGCGAATTTACGCTGAACACCAAAAACTGGTGCACTTTTCTAAACTCCTGCATTAAAAAGGCAGGGGCAAGGCAATAACCCATTTTCCAACCGGTGTTATGGAAAAGTTTACCGAACGAAGCTGCTATGAAACTACGCTTTTGCAGTTCTTCATAACGTGCCATGCTTTTGTGGGTATCGCCGTCAAAAACCAAATGTTCGTATACTTCGTCGCTTAATATCAATATATCCGAGCCTTTTACAATACTGGTTAATTCGTCAATATCCTGTTGCTGTAAAATGGTGGCGGTTGGGTTATGCGGCGAATTTAAAATGATCATCCGGGTTTTATTGGTCACCAGCCTGCGCACCATATCCCAGGGTATACGGTAATCGGGTGGCGAAAGTTCCATTGATTTAACCACACCGCCCATTAATTTGATAGCGGGGGCATAGGCGTCGTAAGCCGGTTCAAACACAATCACCTCATCGTTAGGTTGTATGGTGGCACAGATAGCGGTAAATATAGCCTGTGTACCGCCGGCAGTAATGGTTATTTCACTTTCGGGATTGTATTTGGCACCATACAGTTTTTCGGTTTTCATGCTGATCTGTTCGCGCAGGCTCATCAAACCGGCCATCGGCGCGTATTGGTTATGGCCGTTTTTCATCGCCTTGTGTACCAGGCCTATCAATACCGGCGAGCAATCATAATCGGGGAAACCCTGCGAAAGGTTAATTGCGCCAACCTCGGCAGCCAGGGCACTCATGGTGGTAAATATGGTTGTACCTGTTTGTGGAAGTTTGGATGTTATACGTATCATTACCGGCGAAAATAGGTAAATCGGTGGATTAATTAATAATTAAATATTCACATAAATTGGAGATGTGCGGGTAATGGCAACAATAATTTGAGAGATCGGTAATGAGCGAAAAAAATTGTGCAGATATTAAGCAATGATTAACTAACAGAAAATCAAGATATTATGATTAACATCTTGTTTCTTGATTCTTGATTCTTTCCAAGGGCGTTGCCTGCGGCCAGGCTATCCGTTCATACGCCTGCAGGCATTACACACGGGCCGGTATCCACTTCTATCCTTAACGCAAACAATCGTTAGTAAAGTATCCTGCGCTTTGCGCCATGCGCTCAAATCCCTAAATTAGTAGCCATGAAGATCAAACATTTACTGCTTTACGCAGCAACAGCCTTTGTATTAGCCTCATGCCACTCATCCCAAAAAGGCGATGTACCTGTGATTGGTTTTGTTGATGCTTTTGAAGATGCCACCATTGCCCAGGCACGTACCGGTTTTACCGATGCGTTGAAACAAAACGGCTTTAGCGAAGATCAGCATAATGTAAAAATTGAATACCATAATGCGCAGGGCAGCATACCTACTTTAACCCTTATTGTAAACCAGTTTATTGGCGAAAAGGTGGATCTGCTGGCTACGTGTACCACTTTATCAACTATTACCGCTATCCAAAAAACCAAAACCATCCCGGTATTTGCTATGGTAGCACCAACACCGGCACTAATGAAAGTTGCCGATGCATCCGGTAACGGCCCGGCAAACCTGTTCGGTACGCAGGAGGATCTGAACTATATAGATACTTCGTTCTCCATCATTCCCAAATTGCTGAAGCCAAAAAGCGGAAAACTAACCATCGGAATGATCTATAATCAATCCGAACCACAGTCGGTTGATGCCATGAACCGCATTAAAGGCTTATCCGAAAAACTGGGCGTTAACCTGGTAGCTTTGCCGGTAAATACTTCGGCCGAAGCGCAACTGGTTACACAGTCGTTGCTCAGCAAAAACATCGATGCCTTTTTTGCTAATCCCGATAACACGGTCTTCGCTTCGTTCGAAACCATTGTTAAAAGTTGCAATGATAAAAATGTACCCATATTTACCAGCGAGGCTGGTTTGGTGCAGCGCGGCGCGGTGGCTGCCTTTGGCGCCGATATTTACCAATGGGGGTACCAAACGGGTTTGCAGGCAGCCCAATACCTAAAAACACATAAAACCGATGGCATTAAAGCCGAAATGGTGAAAGTGCGTAAACGGGTGTATAATCCTGCGGCAGCTAAAAAATACGGTATCAGTATTCCTGCAAACTTCGAAGCGGTTAAATAATGGATTTTTTGCTCACGGCAATTATACAGGGCTTGTGTTTCTCGGCCATAGCGCTGGGGATCTATATCTCCATGAAGATCTTTAACATTCCTGATATCACCACCGATGGCAGTTATACGCTGGGCGGAGTAGTTAGCGCGGTAGCCTTAACACACCAATTGCCATTTTACATCGTATTGCCGTTTGTCATCATCGCGGGCGCAATTGCCGGGGCCTTAACGGGCCTGATCCACACCAAACTAAAAATTAACGCCTTGCTGGCCGGTATATTGGTGATGACGGGGTTATACTCGGTTAATCTGATGATCATGGGGCGCTCAAATGTGCCCATCGATATTGAGCACACCTTATTTACTTTGCTAAAGCTGATCACTGATGCCAACCAGAATACCTTGCTGGTATTGATGGTTTTTGTTATTGTAATAACGTTTATAATAGGCTACCTGTTGAAAACTGATTTCGGTTTGGCCATGCGCGCAACCGGCAACAGCGAGTCGATGATCAAAGCGTTGGGTGTTAATACCGACCGGATGAAGATAACCGGTTTAGCCATTGCCAACGCTTTAACTGCTGTAAGTGGGTATTTGATCACGCAATTCCAGGGTTTTGCCGATATCAGCATGGGCATAGGTATCGTTATCGTAGGGCTGGGCTCGGTTATCATCGGCGAAACTTTAATAAACTGGTTTAGCATCACCAATGTTTGGGTAAGTTTGGCACTGGTGTTATTCGGAGCAATCGTATTTCAATTAATTCTGGCCTTATCGCTTAGTTTGGGTGTCGACGCTAATTTGCTCAAAGGGGTAACCGCAGTATTGGTACTGGTATTTGTTAGTTTGCCACGAGTATTTGGAAGAAAGTTATTGAGTTATTAAGTTATTATGTTAATTCATCAATTATAAAATCGATTATGCAGATACACCTTTCTTTAATAACCCAATACACATTATAACCAATAAAAGTGATCCACCTGTCATCCATACATAAAACCTTTAATCGTGGTAAGCCCAATGAGGTTAATGCGCTAAACGGTATTGATCTGCATATTACGCAGGGCGAGTTTGTAGTGATCGTTGGTTCCAATGGTTCAGGAAAATCAACACTACTGAATATTATTGCAGGCAGTATAACGCCAACAACGGGCACCGTTAGCCTTGATGGAAAAATTGTTAATAATTTACCCGATTACAAGCGCAGCCGTTGGATAGCCCGCGTTTTTCAAAACCCGTTAAGCGGTACCGCGCCCGATCTGAGTATCCTGGATAACTTCCGTTTAGCGGCTTTACGTACGCATAAAAAGGATTTAAGCATTGGCGTTAACGAAGCTTTTAGTCAGCAGGTTAAGGATAGGATAACCATCCTGAATATGGGGCTCGAAAACAAGATCAACCAACCCATGGGTACACTTTCGGGCGGGCAAAGGCAGGCTTTAACCTTGTTAATGAGCGTAATGGACGAATGTAAAATACTGCTTTTGGATGAACCCACAGCGGCTTTAGACCCACGCTCTGCTGATATTGTGATGAAAACTGCCGACAAGCTCATCAAAGATTTTAACCTTACCTCTATACTGATCACCCATAACCTCAAGGATGCATTTACCTACGGCAACCGCATTATCCAGATGGCCGAAGGGCAGATCATTCACGATAAAGATACCACTGCAAAATCACAACTTAAACAAACCGACCTGTTCGAGTGGTTTGCCTGATGGCAAAGTTATTGTATAGGTGGGGATATGAAAGCAACAACAAACGATTATATCACTATAAATGATGCCTACCAGTTGGTAGAAGGCGCGAAGATCCGCGCGAAAAAATACCCGGAAGAAGTATTTGTGTTGGATCGTTACGATGCCAACAAAAGGGGGTACCTCATTTACCCTTTTGACGAAGGCATGCAGTTTAACGATTTCGGGGTGGTAGTAAGCGAGAACGAACTCCGTTACGATTACGAAATAGAAGCCAAGGCCCTGAAAGCTAAAGCCGCTTAATTAATTCGATACGATCTTGAATTCGGTGCGCCGGTTTTGCTGGCGGCCGTCATCGGTTGTGTTGGGTGCAATGGGCTGGGTTTTGCCGTAGCCTTTGTAAACCAGCCTCGAAGCTGCAATATGCTGCGCGATCAGGTATTGGTAAACTGCTTTAGCGCGATTTTGCGACAGGATTTGGTTCAAGGCATCATTGCCCACATCATCTGTATGGCCCGAAATCTCGATCACAACCCTTGGATTATCGTTTAAAAACGAGATCAGTTTTTGCAGTTCGATCTTCGATTCATCCTTGATGTCGTACTTATTAGTATCGAAGAAAATATTTTTCAAAACCACTTTGTTACCAGCTTCAATAGTTTGCAAGGGAACATCTATCTGGAACTGCTTTTTCTCATCCTTCCCGGTTAACGAAAAATTTTCCGAGTAAAACATATAGCCACCCTTGGAGATGTTAAGCGCATATTTTTTGCCGGCTGTAAGCGTTGCCAAAAAGTGGCCGTTATCGCCCAATGTGTTCTGATAAACAACTTTATTAGTCTCCAGGTCAATAATTTCCACAACTGCTATAATAGGCTGTTTGGTTTTGGCGTCTTTTACATCGCCTTTTACAAAGCTCACCACTTTTGGGCGCTTATCAATTGGCATATCAAATGCGTAAATATCATATCCGCCATAGCCCTTCATGTTGTTCGATGCAAAATAGCCCAGGTCGCCGTGCGCGTTTAGTGTTAATCCACTGTCATCAGCATAGGTATTAATGGGGTAGCCCAGATTCTCAGGTTTCTGCCATTTGCCGTCCTTATCCCGGCGGCTTACAAAAATGTCCATATTACCCATTCCCGGCCACCCGTTTGACGAAAAATAAAGCGTGTTATCATCCGGGTGTATAAACGGCGATTGTTCATCGTAAGGTGTATTGACATTAGGGCCCAGGTTTTCGGGTTCTGTCCAACCCTTATCGGTCAGCGTCGATTTCCAGATATCATACCCGCCAAAACCACCTTTACGGTTACTTACAAAATATAAGGTCTTCCCATCTGCGCTTATAGAAGGTTGTGATTCCCACGCCCGCGAATTTACCGGCGCGCCCAAATTATAAGGCGACTCCCAGTCTTCACCTGCTTTCCTGGTCACATAAATATCGCATTGCCCCATGCCTGTCGGGCGATCACAACCGGTAAAAAAAAGGTATTCGCCATCCTGGGTAATGGTTTGTGCACCCTCGTTGTATTTGGGTGTGTTGATCTGCCTGCTCAGGTAAAGTGCTTTGGCCCATTTGCCATTTTGCTTGGTGCTTTTATAAAAATCTTCGTTGTCGTTTATTTTACGGGTAAATATCAGTTCGCTTTCGTCGGCGGTAACTACGGGCATGTATTCATCGTCGGCGCTGTTAACCTCAGGGCCCATGTTGTAAGGCTTAAACGTTACCGGGTGTTGCAGGGCCTCAAGTGCAAACTTACAATCGCTTAATAAATGGTCGGTATATTTTTTCCTTTCGGGAGTAATGGTCTCGTAGGTTTGGTATTTAAGCAGGTGGGTTTGCGCGTTAGTATAATCACCAATATTGATCTCTTCGCTGCCAAGGTTTGAGTAAATACCCTTGTTAAACTCCGGGTTAACCGCAATAACGGCCAGGTAATGGGTAACGGCTTCTCTATGTTGCTTGGTTATCCGTAAAACATCGGCCAGCTGGTTTTGTGCCTCCAAAAACTTAGGGTCAATGTCCACAGCTCGTTTTAGCGTGGCAATGGCCTGAAAATAAAGCTGGTAGTCCAAACTTTGCCTGGCACCCAGATAAAGCCTTATTGCATCCTTATTGGTGGTGGTGTATTGCTTGTCTTGCGCCTGTAAAACAAACGGTAAGCATAATAACAATGAAAGTAACAAACGTTTCATAGTTGCGTACTTAGGAGAATACGCAGCAAGATACGTTTTATTATGGGATATTAAGGTATTTGTGCGTTTGGAGCGATATTTCCCACTTTGGATTGTTCATCACATAGTCAACTATCAGCGGGATCATCTCTTTTGATTTCGACCATTCGGGTTGCAGATACAGTTTGCAGGTGTCTGATACCAGTTCGGCGTATTGCTCGGCCCACTCAAAATCCGATTTGTTGAATACGATCACTTTTAACTCGTGAGCAAACGGGGCGACATCTTTACGGGGTGCCTTAAATTTTTTCGGCGATAAGCACACCCAGTCCCACGATCCTGATAAAGGATACGCGCCCGATGTTTCGATAAAGGTTTTGATGCCTTTTTGCTGCAGTTGCGCGGTCAAATATTCCAGGTTATAGATCAAAGGCTCGCCGCCGGTAACTACTACTGCCTTACCGGGAAATTTCACAGCATTTTCAACAATGGTATCGGACAAAGTAAGCGGGTGGATGGACGCATCCCAGCTTTCTTTAACATCGCACCAATGGCAACCCACATCGCAGCCTCCCAAACGAATAAAATATGCAGCCTTACCGGTGTTAAACCCTTCGCCCTGTATCGTATAAAATTCTTCCATTAAAGGAAGTAATGTACCGTCTTCCGGAATCTGATTGATCATAATAATTTGGCAAATTTACACAAAATTTCACCTCGGGTTTGTTTAGTCTTCAAAACATGACAGAAATTTTATGGTTCTCTCATCAATCATAAAAAACAATTAAATTGATGAAACATAAGCAATACACTTAAATCCATTAAAAAACACTTAGTTTTGTGTGAATAGGATTACAAAGGACGTGGGATAAACGTATGAAGAAACTCTACATTGCTATTTTCGTGCTGCTTGTTTCAAGTTTAACCTCGTGTGTTGATCTGGAAGAGGAGTATGTTTTTCATGCCGATGGCTCATGTAACGTGATCTTTAATTTTGATATGAGCACGGCCGTATCGGTACTGGCTAACCTGCTGCCCGATTCGGTAAAGCAATCGCCGCAATACGGCGAGGCCAAAGATACCACCGTAAACTTTTATACGGCATTGCCGGATACCACGCAACAAAAAATGGACTCCATCCAGGTTGGGATGGCGAAGAACAGCGACCTGGTATTGATGATGAATTTGAAGCGTAACTTAATGAAAGCCAGCATCAGGTATTCGGCCGATAATCCATACGATTTGGGTTATTATCTTAAACACCTGTCGAAAATGACATCCCAACAGCACCTGAGCACCATGATGCCGGTGAGCAAAAGTCTTAAAAAAGCCGATGGCAGCCAGTTTGTTTTGGGGCAGGATTATTATAATTACGACATAGGCCCGCATAAGTTTTACCGGACAATCGATAAAGCCAAATTCAGTCAATACATCAAAACCAACGAATCGGTGTTTAACCTGTCAAAAGCAATGCTCATTGATATGCCATACCGCATCACGCTTACTTTTCCCGATCCGGTTATCAAAGTTGATAATGCCAAAGCTGTTTTATCGGCCGATAAAAAAACGGTAACCCTGCAAACCAATATCGAGGATGCGTTTAAAAACCCCGATATCATGAATTTTAAAATAGATTATTAGTTTTAAATGAAGTGGTATAAGGTTTTGGATAATAGCAATTTGCAATACCCTTTTTTAACAAAGGCTAAGGCTGGCAGTACATCCGTTTGTTTAGTTGGTGTAGATAACGAAGTGCATGCTTTGGCAACTAAATGCCCGCATGCCGGTGCCGATATCAGTCAGGGCTGGTGTAAGGATGGTAAGCTGGTGTGCCCGTATCATCGCTATAGTTATGATATACAAACAGGCCGCGGCAGCCCCGGGCAAGGCGATTACATCAAAACCTACCCGGTTGAAATGCGCGAAGATGGGGTGTACGTTGGGATAAAATCGATATGGAATTGGTTTAAATAGCCAAAGCCACTTAAACCATTATCGAATTATTAAGCAAATAATTACTTTTTGTTTTTCTCTCCGGCAAATGGAGTGGTAGACATGTACCAGATCAGGCCGGCACCAAAAACGATCAGGCCGCCAAATACTAAACCCGCAGAAGCGCTGATACCGCTATTTGAATCAACAGCGTTAAACGAGTGTGCAGGGGTGAAAATAAAACCGCCGGCTACTATGGCTATACCTATAAACGTAATTAAAAGGCTTAAGATCTTTGTCATGTGGAATAATTGAACTGTATGCGGCAAATATATAAACTTTATTTTTTTCCGTACTAATTAACAAGCATTTTTTTAGTCTGCATATTGACCGAAGTTATCAAGAATATAAGCGATCAAACGCAAAATAATTACATCTTCCATTTTACCTCTTCCATCTTCCATCAAAAATAAAACCTTTCTCTTTTACCGCCTGTTATACGCGGTATGAGAGACATCGCTAAACGCTTTCCCGAAAATCCGCTATTATCGCCTAAAGACCTAAAAGCCACTACCGATGGCCTGCATATCGCCTGCTTGTTAAACCCGGGTGTGTTTCAATTTGAGGGTAAAACATGGCTGCTGGTGCGCGTTGCCGAGCGGCCCGAACAGGATAAGATCGTAGTTTCTTTTCCCATCCTTACCGCCACGGGCGAAACGGAGATCATGCGGATTGCCCTGGATGATGCCGACCTGATTGCTACCGACGCCCGCGTTGTGCGTTATAAGGGTGTTGATTATTTAACTACGCTATCGCACCTGCGTTTGCTTTGCAGCGATGATGGTAAAAAGTTTTACGAGCCCGATGGTTACGAAAAGCTGTTTGGTAAAGGTCCGCTGCAAACGTTCGGTATTGAAGATTGCCGGGTAACGCACCTGGAAGGGAAATACTATCTCACCTTCACCGCCGTATCCGACAGTGGGGTAGGCGTTGGTATGCGTACCACTACCGATTGGAAGAATTTTGAAACCCATGGCATGATCATGCCACCGCATAATAAGGATTGCGCCATTTTTGAAGAAAGGATAAATGGGTTATTTTACGCCCTGCACCGCCCCAGCAGCGTGGACATTGGCGGTAACTATATCTGGCTGGCCGAATCGCCGGATGGTGTGCACTGGGGTAATCATAAGTGCATTATTAAAACCCGGAAGAATAACTGGGATAGTGCAAGGGTAGGAGCCGGAGCCGCGCCGATCAAAACCGAAAAAGGCTGGCTGGAGATTTATCATGGCGCCAACTACGAGCATAATTATTGCCTGGGCGCTTTTTTGCTCGATCTGAATGACCCGTCGAAAGTATTGGCACGAACTGATGAACCTATCATGATGCCCGTCGAAAAATACGAAACAAGCGGCTTTTTTGGTCATGTAGTATTTACTAACGGTCATATCATTGAACCTGATGGCGATACCATCACTTTTTACTATGGCGCTGCCGATGAGTTTGTTTGCGGCGCACAGTTTTCCATAAAGGAGATATTGGAATGCCTTGTGTGGATGTAAATGGATTAGGTAAAATGGAAGATGGAATATTTTTTTACCTCTTACATTTTACATCACGGATACACTTCCTTATTAGCCGACGATAGTGTGTTTTTCAACAAACCAATAATGGTCATTAAACCAACACCACCGGGTACCGGCGTTATCCACGATGCTTTAGGAGCCACGCCGTCAAAATCAACATCGCCATATAATTTATAGCCCGATTTGGTTAAGGTAGAGGTTTCGCGGTTCATGCCCACGTCAACAACTACCACACCATCTTTTACCATATCGGCGGTCACAAAATTCTTTTTACCAATGGCCACGATCAGGATATCGGCATCCAACGTGAATTTTTTGATATCCGGTGTGCGGCTGTGACAAATGGTTACGGTACAGTTCCCTGGCGTAGTGTTACGCGCCATTAAAATACTCATCGGCGAACCCACGATATTGCTGCGGCCAATAACCACACAATGCTTGCCCGTGGTCTCGATACCGTATTCTTTCAGCATCAAAGTAATGCCATAAGGTGTAGCGGGGATGAACGATGGCAGGTTACGCTGCATCCTACCTAAATTAATAGGGTGGAAGCCGTCCACATCCTTACGGTGATCTATCTTTTCGGTCACCTTTTCAGGGTCGATATGTTTTGGTAAGGGAAGTTGTACGATGATACCGTCAATATCCGCATCTGCATTCAACTCGGCTACTTTGGCTAATAACTCTTCTTCGGTAACATCATCCTCATAACGCACCAGGCTTGATTTAAAACCTACCTTTTCGCAGTTTTTCATCTTGCTGGCCACATAGGTTTCGCTGCCGCCATCGTGCCCAACCAAAACCGCCACCAAATGTGGTTTACGGCCGGTTTTAGCTAAGTATGCGGCTGCCTGGTCGGCAATTTCGCCTTTTAGTTTTTCTGATACGTATTTTCCGTCGAGTAGTTGCATTGAATTAGAGTCAAGAATCAAGAGCCAAGAATCAAGAGTTTTCCCTCACCCGGCTTTTGATTTGTGTTATAAATAAGAGTCAAAAAGTCGGAACTTTTTATCTTGATTCTTGCTTCTTGACTCTTGCTTCTGCTTTTTAATCCAGTTTTAAAACCGCCATAAACGCGCTCTGCGGTATCTCAACGTTACCTACCTGGCGCATGCGTTTTTTACCGGCCTTTTGTTTTTCTAATAATTTACGCTTACGCGAGATATCACCACCGTAGCATTTGGCCGTTACGTCTTTACGCATAGCTTTTACAGTTTCGCGGGCAATGATCTTAGCGCCGATGGATGCCTGTATAATGATCTCGAACTGCTGGCGTGGTAAAAGTTCTTTCAGCTTTTCGCAGATCTTTTTACCAAAATCGTAGCTATTGCTGCGGTGTATCAGCGATGATAAAGCATCCACAGGTTCGCCGTTCAATTTAATATCCAAACGTACCAGGTCTGACTGGCGGTAGCCGATCTGATGATAATCGAACGAAGCGTAACCTTTGGAAATGGTTTTCAGCTTATCGTAAAAATCAAAAACGATCTCACCCATTGGCATTTCAAATACCAGTTCCACACGATCGGATGTGAGATATGACTGGTTGATGATCATCCCACGTTTATTGATACAAAGCGACATTACCGGGCCAACAAACTCAGATTTGGTAATGATGTTGGCTTTGATGAATGGCTCTTCAACAAATTCCAGTTTACTGGGGTCGGGCAGATCACTGGGGTTATTCACCATTAGTTCTTCGCCTTTGGTGGTATAGGCTATGTACGATACGTTGGGTACGGTAGTGATCACCGTCATATCAAATTCGCGCTCCAAACGTTCCTGGATGATCTCCATGTGCAGCATACCCAGGAAACCGCAACGGAAACCGAAGCCCAAAGCTGCCGATGATTCCGGTTCGAAAACCAGCGAAGCATCGTTCAACTGCAATTTGGCCATTGCCTCGCGCAGTTCTTCGTAATCGTCGGTATCAACCGGGTAAATACCGGCAAATACCATTGGTTTTACTTCTTCAAAGCCTTGTATGCCGGCTTCGCATGGGCGGGCAATGGTGGTAATGGTATCACCTACTTTAACCTCACGGGCTTCTTTAATACCCGAGATGATATAACCCACATCGCCGGTTTTGATCACATCCTTAGGCAATTGGTTCAATTTCAGCGTACCAACCTCATCGGCAATATATTGTTTTTCGGTAGCGAAAAATTTCACTTTGTCGCCTTTGCGGATCTCGCCGTTCACTACTTTAAAGTAAGCGATGATACCGCGGAAAGAGTTGAATACTGAATCGAATATCAAAGCCTGTAATGGTGCATCCGGATCGCCAACTGGCGGCGGAACGCGTTTTACAATAGCCTCCAAAATATCCATCACACCCAAACCAGTTTTACCCGACGCAGCTAAAATCTCCTCGCGTTTGCAGCCGATAAGATCAACTATCTGGTCCTTCACCTCCTCAGGCATAGCACCAGGCAGGTCCATTTTGTTTAACACCGGGATAATTTCCAGGTCGTTCTCCAAAGCCAGGTACAGGTTTGATATGGTTTGCGCCTGGATACCCTGCGATGCATCAACGATCAGCAACGCACCTTCGCAGGCGGCTATCGAGCGCGATACTTCGTAACTAAAATCCACGTGGCCGGGCGTATCGATCAGGTTTAAAACATAGGGTTGACCATCGAGCACATAATCCATTTGTATGGCGTGGCTTTTTATGGTGATACCACGCTCGCGCTCCAGGTCCATATCGTCGAGCAATTGGGCCTGCGCTTCGCGTTTGGTAATGGTGTTGGTATATTCAAGCAACCTATCGGCAAGGGTACTTTTGCCGTGGTCGATGTGTGCTATAATGCAAAAATTACGGATGTGCTTCATTCAACCGCAAAAGTAGGTTTTTTAAGGGATAATAAGGAATGGATTATCAAGAAAGTAAATCCAGATACGGCGTTACAGATAATTGTTAAAACAAATAGATATCTGGCTATCATAATCCTTTATATCCGTAACAAATAATCGGCCATACTTTGTACTTCGTCGGTCGAAAAACACCGGTTAAAATATTTAATGTAGCCGACCAACTCATTTAAGGTTAAAATTTTTACGTATTCAAATTGCTCTATAGGTTTATGCTTGATAAAAACAATCAGATTTTTTATTGGAACTTTTCGGCTACCCCAATGATGCTTAGTTAAAAGCAATTTAACGTTAGAAAAGTCTCTGTTTAAAATTTTATATAAAGCAAGGTTAGCTCTTTTAATTTGCTGGACAGGTGAGTACAGGTTTGGGTTGTTTATAGAGTCTTGGCTCCAATTTTTTGTTTCGATTAAGAAAACACCACATGGGGATAATAAAACGTGGTCGATTTGAATCGACTTGATATAATCATTTTCTTTTCGATTATAGATGGCGCGATCAAATCTACATGTAAAATCATTAATCAAAATGTAATCATCGGGCAGTTTCTCCAACTCCATAACCACCTTTTCCTCGCCCAACGCTCCATAAATTGAGCTATTTATCTGGTCGATTATGTTCTTTTTCATGTCAAGTGCTTGTGTTTGCTGTAAACTACTCTTTCTAATGGCATCTTCAGTATGAAAGGTAATGTAGGTATAACGATCGTTGGATTTATTATAGTCACTTGTTAAATATTTGACTGAGTATGCAATTTTGTAATTAAAGAGTATTTTATTGAGCCAAATATTTAATTTAAGAGTAATTTCTTTGATGAAATTTGCGATGTTTTGAATAATGTCAGAATTACTTGAAGGTAAGTTGTCTAACTGATTCTGTAATAACTGGAGTTTTAATAGTAGTTGTTGTTCAATTACACTTTTCTTTGTTTTAATAGAGTAGTCCAATTCCACTATTTTAGTACTAAGCGCACCTTTTTCCTGCTCTATCAAAAGTTTATGATTTGAAATAATTTGCTGTCGGGCACTATAATAGCTATTCTGAAAATCGATCAATTCATTTGGCGACAAGTTTTCGTTGATACGGTGTCGCCGTAAATGTAATTTTATTGCGGTTAAACACCCTGTTTGGTTATAAATTTTGCACATGCAGAGTATGAATATTATAACGTGTTCATACTCAAATATATTAATTATCCACGAATCAATACCTCGGCCTTGCCGCGTAATCCAGATCAGTAAGGTCTTTTACCGAGCCAAAGCCAATTACATCTTTAATTACCTTACCATCCGTCATTTCAATGGCGCGTATCAGTTTATCCTGTCCAAATTTATCTTTGATCTGGTGCATGGTTTTGCGGGCGGTATCTTCGCGGCTGATATCTTCAAACAAACTATACAACACATTGCTGTTATCAACAAAATTGGTTACGCCAACACGCATACTGCTTATTTCGGCATTCATCACCGGTCCGGTTTTGGTCATCTCCTCAAAACGGGCTATGCGTTTACGGATCATCCGCATCAAACTAATAGCGTCTTGTACGGCCGTGTTTACCTTAAAGGCATCGTCAAAGCGGGTGCCGTCGATATAGCTGACGGTAAAGCCTATAGCTTTACAATAAAACTTATGCCGTACCATCCGTTTCTCGAGTGTAAGGCAAAGCGTCATAAACAACTGGTCGATATATCCCGGTGTGTTACGCTTTTCAGCGGAGATCTGCCGCATGGCCTGCATGCCCCGGTAATCGTGCGAAGCGATATTGGTTTCGATAAAATTAAGACGATAGTGCCAGTAAATACCTTCAATACTTTTAAAAATAGCCTTCAGGCGATCGGGTGGGGTATGGCGCATGTCATACGGTGTTTTTACATTGCAACGTTCCAGCCGGTAAGCCATATTAGCGCCAATGCCGGGCAAGTCGCCCAGGCGCAAGGTTTTCAAAACATCGTCGATATTATGCTGGTCTATTAAAAATAAGCCACCGCGTTTTTTACCCATTACCGATCCCAGCTTAGCTAAAAAAGCATTTGGCGCTACACCCACAGAGCATTCTAAAAAATCGCCTACTTTGGTTAAAATGTCACGCTTTATTTTTTTAGCCACAAGCATCGGGTCGGGGTGGATGAGTTTATAATTATTAAGGTTAATAATAGCCTCGTCGATACTTTTGGGCACTACATCCTCGCAGTATTCCTTCAGCACGTTAATGATCTTGACGTGATATTCGCGATAGCGCGTCGGGTTGCTCTCTATGGGGATAAAATCCGGACAGGCGGCCATAACATCGTTTAGCCGCCAACCTGCCTTTAGCCCACGTTCTTTAGCCTCGGTAGATAACGAGATTACACACCCATATTTACCGGTATACACGCAAACGCCGCAGGGCCTTCCGCGCAGCCAGTAATTTACCTGCTGCTCGCAGCGTGCAAAAAAGCTGTTCATATCAACAAACAGCACCCGCGCTTCGGTACGTACTTCTATTGAGTTTTGATTCACAATTCAAAATTGCTAAAAATATTAGTAAATGCAAGTTGATTTTTAGCAATTTGGGTACAGCTCAAAAATTAACTCAAACTTACTTTCCAGCACATTGGGATCCTAAGCTTAGAATTCCACGTGGACAAGTTGTCGCG